>NPIE01011313.1_pt1 | contig 48286 bp, 37 predicted proteins | sample 8637661 | NCBI WGS metagenome assembly NPIE01 (sample SAMN07420842, study PRJNA396082) | bioreactor metagenome | isolation source: sample BA12 brine-fed electro-methanogenic bioreactor BA | place: Japan: Kochi | collected 2016-12-09 | reverse complement strand
AGCCAGAACGAGAATCGCCCGGAATACCGCAAGCTGGGGTGAATGGCGGACGATAACCAGCTCGTAGATTAGAAAGAGTATCGGAATAAAATAGTAGATTCCCGCAAGGAAGGTTGCGCCGAAGGGGGGTATTTTCTCCTTCGGAAGCCCCTTGAGTCCGAGCTTGAGCGCCTCAAGGTGGGTTATGTACATGAGGGCTATGTAGGAAATGACCGCCGGAATAAAGGCGGCCCGCACCACCTGGAGATACTCGATATTGCAGTATTCCGCGATAATGAAGGCTGCTGCTCCCATAACAGGCGGCATAAGCTGGCCGTTGGTGCTGCAGGCAACCTCGACCGCGCCCGCCTTGTGGGCGGGATAGCCGACACTCTTCATCATCGGAATGGTAAAAGTCCCGGTGGTTACCACGTTGGCTATGCTGGATCCGGACACCATTCCGGTAAGTCCGCTGGCCAGAACCGCAGCCTTGGCCGGGCCTCCGCGGAAGCGGCCGAGCAGACTGAAGGCCAGGGTTACAAAGTACCGGCCCGCGCCGGCCCTGTCGAGCATCGCCCCGAAGAGGACGAAGAGAAAGACGATGGTGGCCGAAACATCAAGAGGGATTCCGTAGATCCCTTCGGTGGAGGCGGTAATCTGACCGATAAAACGGTAGAGCGAAACCCCCTTGAAGGCAAGCACCGAAGGCATGTAGGGTCCCAGAAAACTGTAGAGAATAAAGGTAAAGGCCACAACGGGAAGCACCGGTCCGAGGGACCTGCGGGCGGCTTCCAGAACAAAGAGCACCAGCACGACACCGACGACAACATCGCGGGCAATGAGCGCCCCCTGCCGGGTGCTCAGTCCCTGGTACTCGAACACAATGTAGAGCGCAGCCAGGGCTGCTCCGACTGCACAGGCAATATCGAAGGCCGTCGCCTTGTCCCTGCGGGAAAGGTAGTGCAGGATCTTCGATTTCCCTCTTTTTTTCGGTTTACGGAAAAAGGGATAGCTGAGGAAGACCAGAGTGATGGCAAAGGCGAGATGAACCGATCTTACTATGACCGAATCGAGCATGACCACCGATGCAAGGGAAAGCTGAAAAAGCGACCATGATGCCGCCAGAACCGCAATCAGAATTTTCATGAAGCCCTTGTGATGCTTGCCGCCGAACTCCGCCTCCTCGGCTATTCGCTTTGCTTCCTTCGCTTCCTCGGTTCCTTCAAGATTCTGATACTCCACAGCACTCCCCTCTCTGCCTCAATAGTTTGATTTCGTATTCAACTTTTTTAAGTGTTCCCCGGCGGCGTGCCGCCGGGGAGTGATTCTGCGGAAACGGATGCGCCTGGCGCTCAGTCCATCAGCCCCGCTTCTTTAAAATACTTTATCGCACCGGGATGGTAAGGAGCGGTATTGCCTTCGAGCATGTTTTCCTTTGTCAGGACCATGAAGGCGGGATGCAGCGATTTGAACTCTTCAAGGTTGTCAAAGATTTCTTTGGTCACCGCATAGACCACATCCTCCGGCACCTTCGCGGAGGTAACCAGGGTAGCCTTAACACCGTAGGTTTGCACGTCGCCTTCGTTGGTGGCGCTGGGATAGAGCGACTTCGGAATTACCGATTTGGCATAATAGGGATACTTTTTAATGAGGTCATCCACATTCTCGATCGGAACGAAACGAACCTTTCTGGTACCGGAGGTTGCCTCGAGGACCGAACCGTTGGGGTGTCCCACGGTGTAAAAATATGCATCGATCCTTCCGTCCTGAAGCAGTTTCGCGGACTCCACCGCTTTGAGCTGCTCGGCCCGGATGTCGGTTTCCCAGTTGATACCGGCATTTTCAAGGGCATCGATGGCGTTTCCGCGGTTACCCGAACCGGGATCGCCGATATTGACCCGCTTGCCCCGCAGATCTTCAATGCTTCTTATACCCGCATCATCCGCCGCAACAAGGGTGACGGACTCCGGATGAAGCGCAGTGACCGCCATCAGATCGGACTGGGGTCCCATATCCGCCCATTCGGCTTCGCCGTTCTTTGCCTGGCTCTGACGGTCGGACTGGGCGATACCGAACTCGAGGTCGCCGCTGAGCACGGCGTTTATATTGAATACGGAGCCTCCGGTGGACTCAACCGTAACCTTCAGGCCGTATTCAGCTTCCTTCTTGTTGACAACCCGGCTTATCGCTCCCCCCGTGGGATAGTAGACCCCCGTTAGCCCTCCGGTTCCAATGGTCGCAAAGGTCCGCTTCGGTGCTGCCCCTGCTTCACCGTCCGTCTTTTTCGAACAGCCCGTAAAAACTACTGCTGCCGTAAGGACGATCAGAAGTGTTACTGTAAAAATCTTTTTTCTCATACCTGCCTCTCTTTGTATAAATATTCAAAACTACTGCATAAAGATATACACGAGACAGGAATAGGGGGTCAAGCCGTTTTTTTTCAGATCCCGGCAATCAGCGCCGCCAGCGCCTCTCCAAGTGCCTTATGCGACGGGGCTTCGAGATGAATTCCGTCGATCCTGCTCGATGAAACCACCGAACCGGCATCGAAAAAACCGGCACCGAGAAGCTCTGCGCCCCTGCGCCAGCACTCTGCAATGCGGAGAGACTTCTCTGCCGCGCCCGCGAAGGAGGGGGCAAAGCGTCCCGTTTCGAAAACCGGCGCAGGGGCGGCTACAAGGAGCCCCGGAGCCGAACCATCGGGTCCGCAGCCGCTCGAAAGAACCATTTGACCCAGAATTCCGATCCCCTCGGCAATATCTTCGACGGGAGCCGAAAAGCGTGCCTTGAGATCGTTGGTTCCCAGCATCAGAATAACAAGATCGAGGGGCTTATGGGTTTCCAGGCAGGGGCCAAGGTAACGCCTGCCGTTCCGTCCCTCCATAATCGGATCATCGAAGACCGTGGTGCGTCCGCACAGACCCTCTTCGATCACCATCCACCCGTCTCCGAGAGCCTCCCTGAGAACCCCCGGCCACCGCACATTATGGGCAAACCGGACATCTCCCGCCGGATCGGCTCCCCAGGTATTTGAATCACCATAACAAAGTACACTCTTCATGTTCACCATATTCGCAGATAAACTCTTGACGCGCAAGCTCGGCCGGATGTAAGGTGAGGCGGATACTAAACCGGTTTACAAACAGAAAAGAGGAGAGAGGGCATGAAACACCAGGAGACGGAACACGAAGAGATTGAAAGCGACCTGCTCGAAGTCAGCAGCACCGAAATGTTTGATGGTCTTGAAAGCAGCGGATCCCTCAGATCGGCCGCCGTTTCCGCCGACGGTCTTGCCCTGGAACTGCTCTTTGAATCCGCCGGAATGCGTATCCGCCCGGGAAAGGGCGGAATGGTGGAGATGGAGGTCGAATGCCTCTCCGAAAGTCCCGCGCGTCCCTTTCCCTCAAGGAGCCCGAACAGCTGGGCGGTCACCGAAAAGCCGGAAGCCCTTCCCGTAAAGCTCAGCGAAGAGGCTGATCTGTTCAAGGCACGATGGGAAGGCGGATCGGTCGAGGTGCGGAAAAGCGACGGCAGCCTGCTCCTGCGGGACGGAGAGGAAAGGGTCACCTTCCGCATGCCCGACGGTGCATGTCTGATTTCTTCCACCCTCCTGGCCCTCTCCCTCGAAACCGGAGCGGAGGAACGCTTTTTCGGGCTCGGGGAGAAGAGCGGAACCATGAACCGCCGGGGACGCCTCTTTGAGATGTGGAACAGCGACGAGCCGAGGCACACTCCCGAGCGTGATCCCCTTTACGTTTCAATTCCCCTCCTCCACCGTCATGACGGAGAGCGCTTTACGAGCCTCTTTCTGGACGAAGAGGGGAGAAGCTGGTTTGATCTCGCCGACCGGACTCCCGACCGCTTTACCGTGGCCGTCCCCCTTGCGCGGATGCACCTTTACCTCTGGAGCGGCGGAAACATCCGCGAAGCCTTTGCCCCCTACTCCGGCCTGACCGGCCGCGCACCCCTCCCCCCGCTCTGGAGCCTCGGCTACCACCAGAGCCGCTACAGCTATTTTACGGATAAAGAGGTAAGGGGCATTGCGAAGGAGTTCAGAAGCCGTTCGATCCCCTGCGACGTTATCCACCTGGACATAGACTACATGGACGAATACCGGGTTTTCACTTGGGATAAAAAAGCCTTTCCCGATCCGGAAAAACTTACGGGAGATCTCCGTGCCGAAGGCTTCAGGACGGTGACCATCATCGATCCCGGTGTCGGAGCGGATAAAAAATACCGGGTGTACGAGGAAGGCAGGAAAAACGGGCACTTCCTTACGGACAAGGACGGGGATATTTACATTGGTGCGGTCTGGCCGGGCAAGGCCGCCTATCCCGATTTTCTGCGCCGTGAGACGAGAGAGTGGTGGGCGGAAAAAGTTACCGGTCACATCGGGCGGGGAGTCTCGGGCATATGGAACGATATGAACGAACCCGCCGATTTTACGGGAGACCCCTACCACCGCAGGAATTTCACGGTTCCCGATACGGTCCGATGTGCTCCTGACAGCACGGTCAGTGGCGAGGGAGGTTCCGGCGACGGTACCGTGCCCTTCCCCCAGATGCACAATCTCTACGGTCAGGGGATGTGCATGGCGACCCGGGAGGGAATACATTCGGCGAAGCCGCAGGAGCGCCCCTTCGTGCTTTCCCGCGCCGGCTATGCGGGAATTCAGCGCTACGCAGCGCTGTGGACCGGGGACAACAGCAGCTGGTGGGAGCACATGGCCATGTCCATCCCGATGCTGCTCGGCCTGGGAATGAGCGGAGTCCCCTTTGTGGGAGCGGATGCAGGCGGATTTCAGAGCAATGCCGACGGGGAGCTCTTTGCACGCTGGATAGCCTACGCAGCCTTCACTCCCTTTTTCCGCGGTCATTCGGCCATAAAAACCCGGCCCCATGAACCCTGGGCCTTCGGCCTGGAGGTGGAAGATGCCGCCAGAAAGGCAATTGAGGCGCGCTACCGCTACCTCCCCTACACCTATTCCCTCTTCCATGAGGCTTCGGAAAGCGGTACCCCGCCCATGAGGCCCCTCTTCTGGGAATTTCCGGATGATGATGCCTGCCATGATGTGAACGACCAGTACCTCTTCGGACCCGATATCCTGGTGGCTCCGGTCTGCACCCCGGGCCGGAAAGCGAGGGCCCTCTACCTTCCCGAAGGCAGCTGGGAGGATCTGAACAGCGGCGAACGCCATACCGGCGGCAGCTATATTCTTGCCGATGCTCCCCTGGACCGGCTGCCCCTCTTCGCCCGCATCGGGGCGATTATTCCCCGGACCGCAGTTGTTCAGTGCACCGGCAATGCCTTCTGGAACCCCCTGGAGCTGCATATCCACCTTCCGGAAACAGGGAATGGCTTCGCGGAGCACTCCTTCACCGTTTTTGAGGATGACGGGATAAGCCCCGACGAGCTGAAACCCTTCCGCAGCCGCAGGAAGGCGGTGCTGAAAAGCAGCGGCCCCGGCTCCTGCAGGTTCACCTTTGAAGCTGCCCCGGAAAATGAAAGGGACCAGGCACCCGGAACTCTGGAACTCCACCTCCACCGCGCCGGGGGAAGAGAGACCGAGGTGATAAAGGTGTCGGACGCTTCATCCGAAGTTGATCTGGAACTATCCCTGTAAGACGGGAGGCGGGGCAAGACTGCCGCCCTCGATCAGGCTGAAGGGAAGCACAATGGAATCCGGCCGCCCGCCCTCCATCAGTTCGAAGAGGGCGCCTGCGGCCTTCGCTCCCTTCTCCTCTCCCGGCTGATAGATGGTCGAAAGCCGCGGCCTGACGAGGGAGGAGCAGTTTGTTCCATCGAAGCCGAGGATTGAGATGCGGCCGGGAACGTCGATGCCCAGCTCCCGGAAGCGCAGAAGCAGCCCCGCGGCAACCGAATCGCTGAAGGCAAAGATGGCGGTGAGGGCATCGGGACCTTTCCAGCCGGACTCTCCCGCCATGGTTTCAGCCGCCTCCCGTCCAGCCGGGGTGGTCGGCTCGCAGTAACGCCAGAGAAGCTCCCCGATCCCCCCCTTCAGTTTCCTCTTATAAGCCTCGAAGGCCTCGTTAATCCCCTCCAGGCGGCGGGCATGGAGCCCCCCGTAGCGGTAGCTTGCCGGAGGATCCGGCGCACGCAGCCCCAGAACGGCAATATTCCGGTGTCCCAGCTCCAGGATCCGGCTCATACCCGCAAAGGCGGCTGCCCGGTCGTCGATCCCGACGGAGGGAATATCATCCAGCGGGTCCGCATCAATTGAAACAAGGGGAAGATTGCGCTTACGCATCGCTTCAATTACCCCCGCATCCGGATCCAGGCCGATGGTAATCATCCCGTCCACGGCTGCCTCTCCCGCCACCTCGGGCAGACGCCCCTTCACCGGCGGAATCAGGGAGAGAATTTTCTCTCTCAGATGACACTCCTTCCCTATGCCCCTTACAATTTCCACAAGGTAGGGATTGGCAAAGGCCTGCTCCACCGGCTGGGGCAGCAGCAGCCCGATGGTGTCCGAACTCTTGCGCGAGAGGTTGCGTGCCAGCGGGTCGGGAATGTAGCCGAGGCGCTCCGCGATTTCCAGGATGGACGCTCTGGCCTCGGCGGAGATGCGGTGCGGCTGGTTGAAGGCAAAGGAGACCGCGGTTTTCGAGTAGCCCGAGGCTCTGGCTATGTCCATAATGCTTACACGCTTCATGATGCTCCGATGATAGCACAGGAAATTGAAAATGAGACTTTTTACGGGAGCAGTTTTCTGAAGGACTCGCAGACCACCATAAGGTCCTCGCTGAAGCCGACCCCGTACTCCCCGCAGTCGGAGGTAAAAAAGGGCTCGTGGACCGACTTCCAGTACTCCAGGGATCCGTCACCCTCCCCCTCTTCCGCGGCAAAGGCCGCGCTCACATCGCGGTAGGGAACCAGCTCCACTTTCGTTGTCTCAATGACCGCGGCGGGCTCACCGTTCCATCGCAGAATTATCGAAATATTCCCGGACTTCGGCAGCTCCTCGCCATCCTTTTCATAACAGAGAGCAAGACTCGCCGTCGCCCTCTTTACCCCCGCAATGACCAGATCCGCAAGCTTGTCGGCATCTTCCCGGTTATTGCAGAAATGCCAGGCCTGATGCCCCCCGGAAAGATACTTCTCCCATTCCGGATCATCTTTTTTATGCTGATGCATGTTTATACTCCTTCCGCCAGCAGCCTGGCGCCGAACGTACGGATCAGAATCAGCCCCAGGGGGGCCGTAACAACTATCGAAAGAACGGCGACCGAAAGCAGCACCTCCCCGCCGGCTATTCCCAGGGAGAGGGGCACTGCCCCGAGGGCCGCCTGGACGGTTGCCTTGGGAAGATAGGCGAAGAGACAGAAAAGGCGCTCCTTCCGGTTAAGGCGCTTCTCAAAGGCCGTGGAGATCCAGACCCCGACCGAGCGGGCGAGAAGACCTGCCGCAATAAGCAGCAGTCCCCGGCCTCCGGCCCCCAGAGCCGTGGGTATATCAACCGCCATTCCGATAAGGACGAAAAGAACTATTTCCGCGATTACCCACACTTTGGCAAGCTTGGCCGCCAGCTCATGGGCCACCGTTTCCGCCTTTTCCAGGAGAATGAAACCCACCGTCATAACCCCGAGGAGAGCGGCAAGATGAAAAACGTTGCCCACCTCTACCAGAACAATGGCAAGCATCAGAAGAAGGAGGGTCTTTTCGGTTGCCCGGATCCGCTCATGATGGCGGTTGAACCAGGCCGAGAGCAGCAGGCCAGCGGCAATCCCGAGGGCGATTCCGCTGATAATGGAGAGGGGAATAAAGAGGAGCTCTTTACCGGCCTCCAGCGCCGACAGAGAGGCCGCTTCCCCTCCCGTGCCCTTGCCGGCAAGCATGAGAAAAAGGGAGAAAAAGGTGATCGCCACTACATCATCCACCGATGCCCCCGCAAGAACAATGGTAGGCACCTCATTTTTTTCACCCAGACCGCGCTCTTTCAGTTCCAGCATCGACGGGACAACCACCGCGGGAGAAACAGCGGAAAGCATAAAAGCTCCCAGGGCAGAGGTAATGAGGGGCAGGCCGAAAAGCAGGTGATAGGCGGCGGTAAGAACGGCGGCTTCGGTCAGACAGGGGATAAAGGCCATGGGGATGGCCGCCCGGCCTACCTTGATGAGGGTGCTCCGGCGTATCCCAAGCCCCGCGCGCAGAAGGATAACCACCAGGGCGAGGGATTTAAGAAAGGGATCAAGATCGGTGAGGAGAGGCGGTATCTGCTGCGGCAGAAAAAAGGCGATACCGATCCCGAAAAGGACCATTCCGAAGATTGAAGGCAGCGCCGCCTTTGCGGCAAGCCTGCCCGCGCCCCATCCGCCGACAAAGAAAACTACAACAAACATATTGAAGGGCATGCTGTTCCATCCGTGAACGTAAGGTTTTGTCTGCTTTCGCCGGGTCAGTGTGGCAACTATTTCCCCTTTGAGCAAGCCGGGAATTTGAATTGCCGATCAGAATTGCGGCGGCCCCGGGAGATCGCTATAATCAGGGTACTGGAGGGATCCGACATGATCAATTTCTTTGCCAAGCTGCTGGCTGCCCTGAACGCGAATTCCCGGCCCGGAGAGATCGGGGGAGCCTTCGCCTGCGGGGTAATGCTCGCTCTTATCCCCGGAGGAAACCTGTTGTGGTTCGTGCTCTTCATCCTTTTCTTTCTTCTTAAAATTCATACGGCCACCATGCTTTTCATTCTCCTTGTCGGAAGCGGTTTTTCATACCTTGCGGATCCGCTGTTTCACCGGACGGGAATGTACATTCTTTCGCTCCCCGCCCTTGAGCCGGTCTTCGCCGCCGCGGCGGATCTGCCGCTGGTCGGTTTTACCAGCTTCAACGACACGGTGGTTATGGGGTCCCTCCTGTGGTCCCTTCTTTTATGGGTACCCGCGTATGTTCTCGGGGTGGCTCTGGTCAGGGTCTACCGCAGGAAACTCGCTCCGAAGCTGGCGGAAAGCAGGATTGTAAAAGGCTTTCAGCGGATACCGCTTGTGAGGAAACTGACCGAATCGACCCGGAAGGTTTCTTCGGCATGGGGGGTTCTCAGATCATGAAAAAGGCACGTATTCCAAAACGCTTCCGCAAAGCGATGACCGAGAAACAGTTTGAAAAAAAGATTGTTTCCCGCATTCACCAGAGCCGTGAGGAGCAGTTTATCCGCTCGATTTTCCAGAAAGGAGAAGACGGACTTCTGCGCCTGAAGGAGGGAGTGGAGCCGTCGCAGCTGAAACACCTGAGCCGTCTGGCAAAGGCCATTGGAAAGAACACGGGGATTGTAACCGGCTGGAAAGCGGCGATTCTTCTTGTTCCGGCCGCGGGAACGGTGGCTTTTTCCGCCTTTTACCGGGATACCCTCTTTGAGCAGTGGCTGGAGCGGGCCCTCGAGACAGTCTTTGAGGCGAAAGCGGATGTAAGCGACCTTGAGGTTTCGCTTCTGAGGGGAAGCTTCTCCTTTGAGCACCTGAGCGTCGCCGATAAAGAGAGTCCCATGCGCAATCTTTTTGAACTCGGCCGAACCGATATATCGGTTCTTCCGGAGGAACTTCTCAAAAAGAAGCTGATTATCGAACAGATTTCAAGCAGATCTATTCTTTTCAACACCGAACGGGAGGTATCCGGACGCCTGGAGAAGCCGGCGGGAGATTCGTCCGCCACAGGTCCCGGGGAAGGTGCTGCAGATACTCTCGAGCCCCTGGCGGAGGCGGGCAGGGAGCTGGCCCTGAGTTCGGGAGAGGCTCTTCTTGCGGGCTACATGGAGAATCTTTCCAGCCCCGGGCTCTTTGAACAGGCGGAGGAAGATATTTCCGGTCTGCCGGACACATGGGAAAAGAACATTGAAGGCTACTCGGAACGGATTGTTTCGGTAAAGAATGATGCCGCTGGGGTACTGAACCAGGATCCGGCGAAGCTCTCTTCCCTGAAGGAGATAGAAGCGTATGCCCAGTCGGTCTCCGCCCTGAAGCGGAACACGGAGGAGACCCTGGACTCCATTGATAGGGGAATCAACTCGCTGGAGTCGGATCTTGACCGGGTTAATGAGTACCGCACGGCTCTGGAGGAGGCAATCCGGGCCGATCAGCGCTATCTGAGGTCCGCCGCGGGCGGCTTTACCTCCGATGCGGCCCAGGCGGTCCGCAGGAGTGCCGAGACAATGCTCGGCCAGAGATTCGGGAGCGCCGCGGAGATCGCCCGGAAAGGGATAGACTATTACCGGAATATTTCCGCCGATAAAAAACCGGCCGTTGCAGGGACCGAACGGGAAAGAGACGGAACGACGATAAGTTTTTCGGGTCCGGGATACCCCTCATTTCTGCTGCGCAGCTTTCTCGCGGAGTTCGGAACCGCAGGAGAGACGGGCTACACCCGCTTCTCGATCGAGGAGCTTACCAGCTCCCCGGCCGACTGGGACCTTCCGACGCTCGCCCGCTTTGAAAGGCTGGACGAAGGGGGTAATATCTCCGCTGATATGTTATTCGAGGGAGGAGATGATACCCTGCTTGCCCGGGTACAGCTGCAGATGGACCAGATTCCGGTACGGACCCGGGGGATAGAGCTTCTGGATATGGAACAGCTTGACGGAGCAGGGTCGATCACCCTCCGGGGCTCTCTGGACGAAACCGCATCCGGTTCCGCCTCGGCGGAGATTGTCCTGGACCGGCTGGACTACCGTTTTAGCCCCGACGGAGATCTTGCCGCACGGNNGCTGCACAATCGGTATTCGAGGAGCTGGACAGTCTGGAACTTGCTTCGGTGTTCCGGCTTGAAGACGGAACCCTGGCTTCGGTTTCGGTCGAAACCGATCTGGATGAACGGATCGGGGCGGCGCTTGTTCGCTTCGGCAGGGAAGAGGCGGGAAGAGAGGCGGAACGGCTCGTTGCAGAATACCGCGAATCGATTGCGGAGGAAGAGGAAAGCATTCAGCGTTACACGGCGGAGCTCCGCGAGCTTGAGGCGAGTCTGCTGGGCGAAAGGAAAGAGGCGGAAAGCCTGGAAACACGTCTTGAGGCCAGGAGTAAGGATGCGGTGGATGCGGTAAAGAGCCTGGCCGAAGAAGAGACAAAAAAGGGACTTGAATCGATCGGAAAAAGCCTGGGCTTCTGAGCCGGGGGGCCGCGGGAAAGGCCTGCTCAGCAGACCCAGCTCCCGCTTTCGCCTCCGGAATGGTGATGCCTTATTTCGCATTGCATGGTTTCAAGGTCCGCGGTAAGTACAGCCACGGCGCCGGTGCTGCCGCTCCGCTTTATGACAAGCCGCCGGTCATCGCTCTCAAGTATTTCAAAGCCCTCGTCAAAGGCTCCGAAACTGGACCGGAACCTGGTCAAACGGAAGAGGCGGCGATTTACGGGCCGCTCCAGCTCCTTTTCTATCTCCTCAAGGGTATAGGGATGACGGTTAATGTCCCTTCCCTGCTTTGTCTTCTCAATAAGGGCGGTATCGTTTCGGCCCGAAAGGGCTCCCACATAGTAGACCTGGGGAATTCCGGGGGCGAAATACTGGATGGCACGGCTGAGAATATAGGCATCATCGTTTTCACCCATGGCGGAATAGTAGGTGCAGTTAATCTGGTAGATGTCCAGGTTGTTGTACTCCGCCGATGAATAGCGGCGGTTTACATTCGAACCGTGGGAGTAAAGGGCGTTCACCGTCTCATCGACCTCTTCCCGGCTCAGGATATCCGCAACATCCACCACCCCGATTCCGTCATGGGTATCGAGGGTGCTTATCTGATTGCGGGGACACATGTGCAGCCACTCCTTTATCCGGCGGCTGTTCCGGCTGAAGACGGTGTGGAGGAGCAGCATGGGAAGGGCAAAATCGTAGACGTGGTACCCCCTCCCCGCCAGCTTCAGCTGGATGGAATAGTGCTCGTGAATTTCCGGCAGAAGGACTACACCGTATTCCCCGACGATGCCCTGAATCCGGTCCAGAACCTCCCACACTTCGGGCTCCACAAAAAAGCAGTTTGTCCCCGGTTTCTTTGTCACATAGGCGAAGGCGTCAAGACGGAGCATGGCAATCCCCCTCTCGCAGAGAGAGCGGAGGGACTTCTCCAGAAAGGATCTTCCGACGGGAGAATTGATATCAATATCAATCTGCTCTTCGCTGAAGGTGCACCAGAGCGCCTCGCTGCTGCCGTCGGGATGCTTGATCATGGTGATGGGTGCACGAGGCTTCCTTGTATATATGTTCTGAAGCTCCTGGGGCGGGAGGGTGCCCGAGGGATGAAACTTGGAGATCTGCAGGAAAAGGTCTGCCCAGGGGCTCGCTTTGCCCTTCTCCTGGTAGTCGAGAAACTCCGGAGAGCGGCGGGAGAGGTGATTCACCATAAAATCGCACACCAGATCGTAGCGCCGGGCAATGCTTTCAATATCCTTCCATTCGCCGAAGGCGGGATCGACCTCTCCGTAGGTGAGCGGCGCGAAGCCGCGGTCCGCGGATGAAGGGTAGAAGGGAAGAAGATGCACCCCCGTAAACATGTCGGGGAAAAAGCGCTCCAGGGCCGATGAAAGCTCACCGAGGTTCTTTCCCAGGCTGTCGGGATAGGTAATAAGCTGTACGCCATTTCTCATGGCAGATCCTCCTTAACAGATTTCATGGAGATGGTCAGACCGTTTCGCGCTCAACAAGCTCAACGGGAAGCCGTGTAAGCTCCGGGATTCCGGTATAGTCGCCCCGAAATGCAAGATTAATGTATTCCCCCGCAAGACGCCCCGACTCTTCCAGGTGCTGATCTATGGTGGAGAGGCCGATAAAGCGCGCCGCCTCGATATTATCGTAGCCGAGAACGGCGAGATCTCCCGGAATCCGCATGCCCCGCTCCCGCGCGGTACGGCAGAGCACCATCGCTTCGTAATCGCTGGCGGTAAAGACCGCATCCGGAAACGGCCTTGCGGAAAGCAGCTGTTCCACGGCGGAGAGAATGTGCCGGTATCCGCCGTAATGAAGAAAGACGGTGGATGCTTCAAGAGAGACTCCGGCTTCCGAAAGCTGCGAACGGAAGCCTGCCAGGCGGGATCCCGACGAATCGATCAGATAGTCCTCACTTCCCCCTTCCCCCAGGAAGGCGGGGCGGCGGTATCCTCTCTCCAGGAGACAGCGGGCGGCAAGGGCTCCTCCCTCCCGGTTATCGGTCACGATGGAAGGGAACTCCTCCATCCGCGATTCCACAAAAACAAGGGGAATCCCCCGCCGCCTGAAAAGGCATAGAGCCTCAGCATCCACGGGAAGCGCCATCATGACCACTCCGTCCACACGGTCTCCCGTGGAGAGCATGGAGAGGTAGTTTCCCAGCTGCATCCCTTCCTCCACCGAATAGGTGATAAGCTCGTACTCGAGGGCGGAAAGGGCGCCGGCCAGTCCGCGGATCCTCTCCATGAAGGAGTAGGACCAGGCATGGGGAGCCACCACCCCGATTCTCCGGAGATTGCTCCTGGCGCGGATGGCAGCCTCCACGCTCGGAGAAAAATCCAGGCGGTTCATGACCGAAAGAATCCGGGCCCTTGTGGCGGGGGCAACCCGCTCGGGATGATTCATCACCCGGGAAACCGTAGCAATGCTGACCGCAGACTCCCTGGCAACGTCGTATATGGTCGCGGAATGGTTCATACTGCCCCCTGTAAGCTCTTACATCGGATGAAATCATAGTATTCTTTCAAGCGGCAGTCAATACGGAATCGCCGGTGCCACACCCGGGTCATAAGCAATGGCAGATTGATTTTCCCGCTTCAATTTGCGATACTTCACACATTCCATACCCCCTTAAGGAGGTGCCTCATGAATCGTGTACTTATTATCGGAGCGGGCGGTGTCGGGCGTGTAGTAGCCCACAAATGCGCTCAGCTCCCGGATACATTCCATTCCATCATGCTCGCCAGCAGAACCCTGGAAAAGTGTGATCAGATTGCAGCAGAGCTGTCCCGTCCGATCGAGACGGCCAGGGTCGATGCCGACAAGGTACCGGAGCTCGTCACTCTTATGAGGCGCTTTAAACCGGACCTTGTAATAAATGTCGCGCTGCCTTACCAGGACCTCACCATTATGGATGCCTGTCTTGAAGCGGGTGTTCACTACCTCGATACCGCCAATTATGAACCGAGGGATGTTGCAAAGTTCGAATATTCCTGGCAGTGGGCTTATCAGGAAAAGTTCCGGGAAGCGGGCCTCATGGCTCTCCTCGGAAGCGGTTTTGATCCCGGGGTTACCAATGTGTTTACCGCCTGGCTTGCAAAACACCAGTTTGACGAACTTGAGACGATCGATATTGTCGATGTGAACGGCGGAGCCCACGGCCGCCCCTTTGCGACCAACTTTAACCCGGAGATAAATATCCGGGAGGTAACCGCTCCCTGCCGTCACTGGGAGAACGGCAGTTTCATCGAAACGGCACCGATGAGCGAGAGCAAAAGCTTCACCTGTCCGGAAGATGTCGGAACCTACAGCATCTACCGCCTCTATCATGAAGAGCTTGAATCACTGGTAAAGCATTTCCCCGGCATAAAAAAGGCGCAGTTCTGGATGAGCTTCTCCGAATCATACCTGAAGCACCTTGAAGTTCTTCAGAATGTGGGAATGACAAGCATAAAGCCGGTCAACTACAAGGGTATGGAGATTATTCCCCTCCAGTTTCTCAAGGCGGTCCTGCCCGAACCCTCGAGCCTTGGACCGGATACCAAAGGGGAGACCTGCATCGGTGTAATCGGCAGGGGAAAGGCGGACGGAAAAGAGAAGGAAGTGTACATATACAACATCTGCAGCCACGAAGAGGCCTTCCGGGAGACCAACAGTCAGGGCATAAGCTATACCACCGGCGTACCCGCCATGGTGGGCGCAAAAATGATGCTTGACGGAACCTGGAACGGCAAAGGGGTGTTCAACATGGAAGAGTTCGATCCCGATCCCTTTCTCGAAGATCTTGCCCGTTACGGTCTCCCCTGGAAGGTCAGGGAAGAGTGATCAAAAGCTTCGATCCCGCCGCGGTCCCCTCCCCCTGTTTTGTGGTGGACCGCGCCCTTCTTGACGGAAATCTGAAGATTCTCGACGGGATTCAGAAGAGGACGGGGGCAAGGATTCTTCTGGCCCAGAAGGGCTTTTCGATGTTCAGTCTCTATCCCGGCATTGCGAAAACCCTCCACGGAGTGTGCGCATCGGGGCTCCATGAGGCAAAGCTGGGCAGAGAGCAGTTCGGGAAAGAGGTTCACACCTACAGTCCCGCTTTCAGGGATGCGGAGATGGAGGAGATTCTTGGACTGTCGGACCATGTGGTCTTCAACTCCTTCTCCCAGCTGGAGCGCTTCGCGGAGCTCTGCCGTCCCCATCGCGGAAGGGTTTCTTTCGGCATCCGGGTAAACCCGGAGGTGTCCACCGCCGAGGTTCCCCTCTACGACCCCTGTGCGCCGGGCAGCCGTCTGGGTGTTACCGCATCTGCCTTTCCGCCGGTTCTTCCCGATGAGATCGAAGGGCTTCACTTCCACGCCCTCTGCGAGCAGAACTCCGACGACCTGGAGAAGGTACTTGATGGTTTTGACCGCAGCTTCGGCTCCCTGGCCGCGGAGATGAAGTGGATAAACTTCGGCGGGGGACATCACATTACCCGGGAAGACTACGATATTGACCGTCTCTGCTCCCTCATCGACCGGAGCAGGGAGCGGTACAGGGCGCAGATCTATCTGGAACCCGGAGAGGCCGTGGCCCTCAACACCGGTTATCTTGTGGCCACCGTTCTGGATGTGGTCGAAAACGGCGGAAAGATAGCGATTCTGGATACCAGCGCCGCCACCCATATGCCCGATGTCCTTGAGATGCCCTACCGTCCGGAGATTTACGGTGCCGGACTGCCCGGTCAAAAACGGTACGGCTACACCCTTGGAGGCAGCTCCTGTCTGGCAGGAGATGTGATAGGCAGCTATTCCTTCGACACTCCTCTGGAAGCGGGGATGCGTCTTGTCTTCGGGGATATGGCCCACTACTCGATGGTAAAAACCACCACCTTCAACGGTGTTCCCCTCCCCTCCATAGCCGCTTTTGACCCGGAAACAGGAGAAATGGAGCTGATACGGGAGTTCGGATATGAAGACTTCAGGGGGCGGCTCTCATGAACTTCCCCCCCTTTCTCGAAAGCGAACTGACGAAAGAGCAGAAAACCAGGGGACTTTTTCACGTAATCCCCATCCCCTTTGAAGAGAGCGTATCCTACGGGGGCGGAACGGCGGCGGGTCCTTCGGCCATCCTGGAAGCATCGAGTCAGCTGGAAGTATGGGACGGCAGGGGAATACCGGCACAGCGGGGCATCGTTACCCTGGAACCGATTACCGAAAGCCCGGCGGAGGCCATGATCGATGCCGCTTCGGCCAGGGTCTTCGAGGTTCTTGAGAGCGGATCGGTCCCGGTGACCCTGGGAGGGGAGCACACCGTCAGCGTCGGCCCCTTCAAGGCTCTTGAGAAATGGAGCCGCCTTCACGGCAGGGAAGTGGGCATAGTGCAGTTCGATGCTCACGCCGATCTGCGGGACAGCTACGAAGGCAGTCCGCTCAGTCACGCCTGCATCATGCGGCGGGCTTTTGATTTCGGCTTTCCGCTCTACCAGGTCGGGGTGCGCAGTATCTCTCCCGCCGAAGTGGAATTCCGCCGGCGGATACACGAAGAGCAGCCCGGCCGCCTGAGCTGGCTCGATGCGGCCGAAGCTGTCCGCAAATCAGTAAGCACTATCAGCCTTCCGGACGGTTTTCCGGAGCTTATCTATCTGACCCTGGACATAGACGGCTTTGATCCCTCGCTTTTTCCCGCCACGGGGACCCCGGAGCCCGGCGGTCTTCTCTGGTATCAGAGTCTTGACATGATAGAGTCTATCGCCGGCAGCCGAAGCATAATCGGCTTTGACCTTGTGGAACTGGCCCCAATGGAGGGGCGCAACGTCGATGCATTCGCGGCGGCCAGGCTCATCTATGAGATTATGGGAATAATAGATCGGAACTGATCCGGTTTGCTTTCCGCTGCGGCTTTTTTTATAATCAGTATATGGAATCTGGTTTAGAGCGCCGTGACGACGGCCGTTACAGTACAGATCAGTTTATCCACATAGAGTTCGGTAGCGATGAATTTCTGGTTGCCGAAGGCGTCAACATAAGTACGGGCGGCATTCTGTGCAAGGCGCCTCATCCTATCCGGACCTCCGAAAAGCTCAAGATTCAGTTAACCCTGAGCGGCAGTGACATTCAACCCTTTTCCACCGAGACCGAAGGTACCGTCGTGCACATGGAACACGATCCTGAAGGCGGTTACCTTATCGGAATCCGCTTCGACACCATTCCTGCAAAAAGTTCCGAGGCTCTGGAACGCTTTCTGATGACGGTAAAGGATAATAATCAGGGATAAGGCTTGGGGATTCCCCGCCACTGCCCCTTTCGCCCGCGGTCAAACTGGATTTCAAGCAGGTCGATAGCCTCTATCCCGGCGGCATAACTGTCAAAAAGAACTTCGCCCTTCATCGGTATGCCCGCAGCGAGGTTAAGACCTCCCCAACCGTCACCCTGAATGGTTCCGCCAATAATTGCCTGGTGCTCTCTTCCAAGGCTATCTACAATCAGACCGTCCCGGAAGCCCAGCCAGCTCTCTCTCCTGCTGTTCTCCGCAATAAAGGTGCACACCAGGATTCCGTCCCGGACACCAACCGAAGAGAGCCTTACCGATACATCACCGATAAAAACAGCCATACCGTCATCGCCGGCTTCAGCGGCTGCTTCGGACTCATGCTCATCGGTAACGTAAAAATAAACAGAGCCCTCATACACGGTTCCGCTGTTGTTGTCCCTGAGAATAATCTCTATCCGGTGATCTCCCGGAGGAGCCGTCAGCGGCACGGTGAAGTTTTTTTCCAGGGAAAAATTCCACATATCACCTTCCTGAAAACCGCTGTATGACTCGGTTTCAATGCTGTGATAGAGATTCCCGCCCAAAAAGAAATTGAAACTCCAGGTTACCGATCCCTTTCCCTGCCGGGTCCTGAGACTCTCAACCTGCAGACTCGTCCGGAATGTTTCTCCCTGTCGGAGCAGAGGGACCCTCCCCCCTGCGGAAACAATCCCGAATTGATCAATTTTCTCCCCGGCGGAGAAGGCAAGGGGAATCAGAAACATGCAGATAATAAGCGCCCGTTCTCTCATGGGATCAATGTATCCCGCAGCACCCGGATTGGCAATGACGAAAATGTCAAAGTGCGTGTTTTCTCCATCCTTGAATTCCGGCGATATTTTCAATATACTTACAACACAAAGCATTTTTACTTCAGAGCGCAGCCTGTCTGCTTTGGTATTATTATTCAAAAACCAGGAGGATAAGATTGAATAACGAAAAACGCATAATGATGATTTCAACTCACGGCTATGTGGCGGCCGACCCGCCCCTCGGGGCTCCCGATACGGGAGGACAGGTCGTTTATATACTTGAGCTCGCAAGAAAACTCGGCCAGTTCGGGTATAAGGTGGACATCTGGACCAGGCAGTTCGAGGATCAGCCGGAAACCGACATAATGGATGACAACGTACGGGTTGTACGGGTCCCCTGCGGGGGAAAAGAGTTTATCCCCAAAGAATATCTCTACAGGGCCATCCCCGAATGGGTGGAGAATGCACGGAAAAGAATCCGCAGGGAGAAACTGGAGTACTCATTCATAAACAGCCATTACTGGGATGCAGGAGTGGCCGGCCGCAGCCTTGCCCACCACCTTTCCCTTCCCCACATTCATACCCCTCACTCCATCGGAACCTGGAAAAAAGAGCAGATGCTCAACGACTTTGCAGAGAGCGCCGATGAGTTTGAGGAACGCTACAATTTTACCGAACGGATACGACATGAAAAAAAGCTCTACCACTCCTGCGAACTGATAACCGCGACCACCCCCATTCAGGTGGGCCTTATCGCCGATTCCTACGAAATAGACCGGGAAAAGGTAAAACTTATTCCGCCGGGTTACGATGACAACCGCTTTTTTCCGGTAGGGGCACCGACGAAGGAAACAATAAAAGAGCGGCTTGGCTTCGGTCCGGTTTGCCTCTTCGCCGTCAGCAGGCTTGCCCACAACAAAGGTTTCGACCTCCTTATCGAAGCATTCTCCGTGGTCGCCGAACGTATTCCGGAGGCGGAGCTTGTTCTGGCAATCGGTCATGAGGATCGGAGCGAAACGGAGGAGCAGATTTATAAGACGCTTCTGGAGAAGGTAGAGAAGTATCAGCTGGAAAAGCGAGTCCGCTTCATCGGATTTATTGATGATGAGGATCTCCCGGATTACTATCGCGGCGCGGATCTCTTCCTCCTTTCCAGCAGGTACGAACCTTTCGGCATGACAACCATCGAGGCTATGGCCAGCGGCACCCCCGTGATAGTAACCACCCATGGCGGCCTTGCGAAGGTACTCAATTATGGCGAGCATGCCCTGCTGGCGGACCCGCTGGACCGTGAAGAGTACGGCATCGCCATGTATCAGGCCTTGAGATACAATCATCTCCGCAGGAGACTGATGAGCAGGGGCGCTGCCATAGCACGGGCCCGCTTTACCTGGACGGGCATCGCCCAGCAGCTGCTCGACGCGGTGGATACCTTCACCGACGCATTCGAGGTAGATGCATGAGCGGAGCAGATTTCCGTCTTTTTTCTTCAGATCTTGATGGTACCCTTATCGGAAAGCCCGACGCCACCGTCACCTTCAAGCGGACCTGGGAACAGCTCAAAAGGGAGTCCGCGAAAGAGCGGCCGGCACCCTTCCTTGTCTATAACAGCGGGAGGCTGCTTCCTCACGCCCTGGAGCTGCTGAAACAGAGCGATCTGCCGGAGCCGGATTTTCTTATTTGCGGGGTGGGGACTCTTATCTACGACTACCGTAAAAAGGAGCTTATAAAGCGTTTTGCCGAAACCCTGAATACCGGCTGGGACCTCGAAAAGGTTCGCTCCTATATGCTTTCTCTCGAGGATGCGCAGGAGCAGCCGCCGAAATATCAGAACAAGTTCAAATCAAGCTGGTACATCCATGATGCGCCCCCGGAACGGCTGCAGGAGATTGAGGATTCACTGCTGCAGATGGGACTGGCCATTAATGTTGTCTACTCTTCCAGCCGTGATCTCGATGTTCTTCCCCGGTATGCCAATAAGGGTAACGGTCTCGCCTGGCTGGCGGATGAGCTGGGAATAAAGACCAGCCAGATACTGGTAGCCGGGGATACGGGGAACGACAGCTCAATGTTCACCATCCAGGGTGTCAGGGGCATTGTGGTGGAGAATGCCCAGCCCGAACTCTTTCTCGCAACCATGGAGGTTCCCACCTACACCGCCGGAAGACCCTTTGCCGACGGTGTGCTCGACGGTCTGCTCCATTACGGGCTTATCAATGAGATCGAAGACACCAGCGGGGAGGAGCTTCAGCTCAGTCAGTTTGATCCCCGTTTCCATAATGTGATCAGTTCCGATTCCTTCAAGGCCCTGAGCGAAGAGCAGCATGAACTGATCTCACGTGCTCACGAGGAGGCCATATCGGCGCTCAAGCGGACCATCACACCGATAGGCTTTGCCGCATGCAGCCTTGAGGCCAACACCTTCGACGCGACCGATGCCAACTACAAGAGCATATGGGCACGGGACGGGGCGATAACGGTCATGAACAGCCTCTCGGTCAGCGATCCGGAGATACGGGAGTGCCAGAGAAATACCCTGGAGACCCTTCTTTCGCATATCTCACCAAAGGGGCAGGTGCCGAGCAATGTGGGAATCGACACCGGCCAGCCCGACTATTCGGGAGTGGGCGGTATAGCCTCCATAGATTCAGGCCTCTGGCTTGTTATCTCCTTTTACCACTACATACGGGAGACCCGGGACTACGCCTTCCTCCGTACCTGGTCGGGAGAGATAAAAAGGGCAATGAACTGGCTCGATGCCCAGGACAGCAACAACGACACCCTTCTGGAAATTCCCGAGGCGGGTGACTGGATGGATCTCTTCGGACGCAGCTATAACGTGCTCTATGACGAGGTGCTCTGGTATTATGCCAACCTGTGTCATGGAAGAATTTCCGAGCTTATCGGCGATTTCGAGTTCGCGGGCCACCGGCTCAGAATGGCTCAGCAGATAAAGGAGACCATCAACCGCAAGTTCTGGCCTTCGATTCACAGCGACACCATCAGAACCTTTTCGGACCAGCAGTTTTCCATGGGTGATACATCCTATCTTCTTGCCGAGATAACCCCCTTCGGCTTTGACTGGCGCTGCGATGTCTATGCGAACATCCTTGCGGCCCTTTTCAATGTCCTCTCGGACGAACGCGCCAGAACGGCCTTCCGCTTCATGTGGGGAGTCGGCGCCAACGAACCGGCACCTGTGGCAAACCTCTACCCGCCGGTCAATTCGGGGGACCCCGCCTGGCGTACCTACTATACCGTCAATCTGCTTAATCTTCCTGACCACTACCACAACGGCGGAATCTGGCCCTTTATCGGGGCGTACTGGGTTATGTTTATCAGCAGACTCGGTCTCCGGGATCTGGCCCAGCAGGAGCTCTACCGGCTTGCACTTCTGAACCGGGAAGGGATAGAGAATGAATGGGAGTTCAACGAATGGGCCCATGGCAAGACGGGCCGCCCCATGGGAAAGCGGTACCAGGCCTGGTCCGCCGCGGGCTTCATCGGCGCATGTTATTCCCTGCAGATTGAAGCCGCCAATACAATCGGATAGAAAAAAATATTATTAACCAAAAAAAAGGCCTGCGCTGAATGCGCAGGCCTTTTTATTCAAGCTGATCTTAGCTGACTTTACGGAATCCATTTCTCAACGACATCCATGTTGTCGTTCATCCACTGACGTGCAACAACTTCGATATCTTCGTCGGATTCTTCAATCTGCACCATGAGATCACCAAGCTGGGCTTCGGTAAAAAACATGTTTGACAGAAAAGCCGCGAGGGTCGGTTTGTCTTCCCGCAGGCCCTGACGTCCCATAATCTTGATGTTTCCGGCGCCCCAGACCTGTTCTCCATCCTGTTCGAGGAACTTGAGGTCCCACTTTCCGAACATCCAGTGAGGAGTCCATCCGGTTACCACAATTGGCCGTTCTTTAGCAACAGCATCCTTCAGAGCCGCAGCCATGGCAGGTCCGCTAGAAGCGAGCAGTTCAAGATCAAGGTCGTAGAGATCGATAACCTCTTCGGTGGTCTTCATGACTCCCGCTCCGGCATCAATACCGGTAATACGTCCGTCCAGTTCGTCTGCAATGCTGTTGAGTTCGCTGATGGTGCTGATGTCCATGTACGCGGGTACGACCAGACCGCTCTGAGTACCTTCAAAGACATTTCCAAGGTCGATAATTCTGTCTTTGTATTCATCCCAGTAGTCCTTGTGGAGAACGGGAAGCCAGGTTTCCATAAAGGCATCTCTGTCACCCTGTGCAACCGATACATAGCCGGGAGCCACATCGGTAGCGGTAACGCTTACGTCATAACCCATCTGGTCTTCAAGTACTACCTTTGCGAGGTGGGTATAAGCCACACCTTCGGCCCAGTTCACGTAGACAAGATCGGCGGTTTTCTCTTCGGCAGCTTCAGCTGCGGGCGCTGCTTCGGTAGAAGCCTCTTCTTTCGGACTGCAGGCAAGGGTAAACATAAGCCCCGCTGCAATCAGTACTAATAAAACACTCTTAAAAACTTTCATGAAACCTCCAAAAAATTTCATCTAAATATGGTTTACTCCATCACCGGACCATCCGGGACGGAACAAATTATTTGCTGCTTCGTTTCTGGGCCGCCGCTCCAAGAGCCTGCGTAACCCGGTCAAGGTAGATAGCCAGAATTACAATGGCTATGCCGCCTTCAAATCCAAGATCGATTTTTAGCTGGGTTATCCCCTTGAGGACCACGTTACCCAGTCCGCCGGCACCGATCATACCAGCAATAACAACCATCGAAAGGGCAAGCATTATGGTCTGGTTCACCCCAGCAAGAATGGTGGGAAGTGCCACCGGCAGCTCCGCTTTAAGAAGCATCTGCCGCGGTGTCGAACCGAAACTTATCGCCGCTTCCTTGATCTCTTTGGGTACCTGCCGTATTCCCAGGCTTGTAAGCCTGACCGACGGAGGAAGAGAAAAAATCAGGGTTGCAATAACTCCGGGCACCGGTCCGAGCCGGAAAAAGAGCACCGCCGGAATAAGATAGACAAAGGCGGGCAGGGTCTGCATAAAGTCCAGAATTGGCCGCACAACCTGCTCGACAGTGTCTTTCTTGGAAGCCCAGATTCCCACGGGAATGGCAATAAGCAGGGCCAGAAATACGGAGGTAATAACCAGCGACAGGGTCGCCATGGTCTCGCTCCAGAGCCCGATTATCCAGATAATGCTGAAACCGATCAGGCTGAATATTCCGACATTCCGTTTCGCAATCCACCAGGCAAAACCTGAAAGGATAAGAATTACAATAATAGCGGGAGGAAAGGTAAAGACTGTCAGAATGCCGTCAAGCACACCCTGAACCATGTCGCTTATTCCGCTGAAAAAACCATCAAGGTTCAGGGTAAGCCAGTCAATTACCGCTTCAAACCACCCGCCAATATCAAGCAGGTTTCTTATTTCTTGCATGTTCATGCTTCATTTCCTCCGTTCTCAGTGTTCTGTTCAATAAACTCACTGAGTATGACCGGACCGCCTTCCTCATTGTCATCACTCACTTCGGCAATAATCATTCCGCGGTCCGCCACTCCATGAAATACTCCATCGTCGTCGATAACGGCTATGGGGTATTCGGTCTCGAATGCTACTGTCAGCAGCTCAGAAATCGGTGTGGACGGATGGGCCGTATACACCTGATCAAAAAGAATTGATTCAAGACTCTTCTCTTTTTTCTTCTGCAGACGGACCGTGTCATCTATCCGTACCAGTCCTTTCAGCTTGCGGTCGGAATCGACCACAAAGATCCTGTTCATGGATGCCTTCTCCATGAGCCGGGTAGCGGTACCTGGACCATCCTTGTCCATATTTACCACCTGGGCATGCCTCATTATTGAGGATACCGTCAGGATCTTCGATTTATCGACATTCTGGACAAACTCACTCACGTAGTCATCGGCCGGTTCGGAAAGGATCTCTTCGGGGGTACCGATCTGACGGATTACTCCTCCCGGTCCAAGAATAAGTATCCGGTCACCGAGCTTGAGGGCTTCGTCAAGGTCATGGGTTATAAAAACAATAGTCTTATGCATTTTAGCCTGCAGCTCGAGGAGCTCATCCTGCATCTGTGTTCTGATAAGCGGATCGAGCGCGCTGAACGCTTCGTCCATCAGCAGAACTTCCGGTTCATTTGCCAGGGCACGTGCAAGCCCTACGCGCTGCTGCATGCCTCCGGAAAGCTCATCGGGCATGCTTTTCTCATAGCCCTTCAAACCCACCAGCTCCAGGGCAGCGGTAGCCTTTTTCTGGCGCTCGGCCTTTTCCATGCCGCTTATTTCGAGTCCGAACTCGACATTATCGACTACGGTCCGGTGGGGAAGGAGTCCGAAGTGCTGAAACACCATCGAAAGGGTGTAGCGGCGCACCTCTCTGAGCTTCTCCTTGTCCATCTCCATGATATTCTTTCCATCGATGAAGATCTTTCCCCCGGTAGGTTCAATCAGGCGATTGAGACAGCGGATAAGGGTGGACTTGCCGCTTCCCGAAAGGCCCATTATGACAAAGGTCTCTTTCTTTTTGATCTCGAAGCTTACATCGTCTACAGCGACAACGCAGCCGGTTTTTTTGAGTATCTCTTCCTTGCTCTTGTTCTTTTTGAGCATCGGATACACCCTTTTGGGGTTGGATCCGAATATTTTATAGAGATTCTCGACTTTTATTCTGACATTACTATCCATTCGGCACTTCCTTATCTGTATAACACATACCTTTATGCTGATTTATATACTAATACAATATAGATATATAACCGTATAGTCAAGCGGTAGCAGTTTTTTAACTTGTTATAATGTATAATTTTAAATTTTTTCTTGTTTTTTTACCGTAGCTTTAGGCTCTTTAATGCTTTCTGATGTATTGTTTAGTCATATAATCTTTTATTAACAATGCTTTTTCTTTTCTTGACGAATCGGTCATGCAGCCGAATAATAAGCAGAGAGGAGGTGCATATGCCGGAGATTGTAACTACCCTCAAGGGATCCGACGGAGGTGCCCGAAGGGTAAGGAAATGGCTTGTTGATGAAAAAAGCGGAAGAACTGTTCCGCCCACCGTTTTCATAGCCCATGGCTACGCCGAACATTGCGGCAGGTACCGGGATCTCGCCCGGGCCCTCAATAATGCCGGTTTCAATGCAATCGGAATAGACCACCGCGGACATGGAGAATCTGAAGGCAGCCGTGCGGATGTCCCCCGTTTCGAGATTTTCTGTGAAGAGCTGCTCAGCCTGATCCATGAAGAGACGGGCAGCCGCAGCAGGAGAAAAGGAAAGGTTATCCTGCTCGGGCACAGCATGGGCGGCGCCATTGCAGCCTCTTTCGCCTGCCGGTATCAGGATGAACTGGACGGACTCATTCTCTCGGGCGCCGCCATCCGAAATGAAGGAGGAGCCTCCCCTGCCTTGCGCCTGATTGCACGCATTCTCGGCAGCGTCGCACCCCAGCTGCCGGTCAAACCCTTTGACGCCGACGGAATAAGCAAGGACCCCGCGGTTGTTGCCGCCTACAAGGCCGATCCCCTGGTGTACACCGGAGGAATGAAGGCAAGAATGGGGAGAGAGATGCTGCGGGTTTCCGGACTGACCGGAGAGAAAGAACTTTCGGGTATACGGATACCCCTGCTGATAATGCACGGAGGTTCCGATCGTCTTGTGGACCCCGAATGCAGCAGGCTCCTCGAAAGAGCTGCAGGTTCGGCTGATAAAACACTTATGGTCTTTGAGGGCCTTTTCCACGAGATATTCAACGAACCGGAAAAGGAAGAGGTATACAAAACCACTATCCAGTGGCTTGAAAAGCGCTTCGGCTGATGCCCGGGGCGGCAGGTTATAAGAATCAGCCCTTAGCCTTGCCGCCCTTTTCTTTTTCTGCTGCTTTGATGACCGCAAGGATCTCGTCGCCGCTCATGGCGTCGATAGCTTCCTTTTCTCGCTTGTCATCGGGCAGCCGGATATTTTTAGTCCCGCACTTTATATAGGGACCGTATTTTCCATCGTAGATAGCAACCTTCCGGCTGTCTTCGGTGATTGCACCGAAATCCTTGAGAACCGTCACTCCACCGCGGGCCCGTTTGGGTTCGGCAAGAATCTCAAGGGCCCGTTCGAGGCTGACCGTAAACAGATCATCATCCTTTTTCAGAGAGCGGAACTCTCCGTCATGCATGACATAGGGGCCGAATCTGCCGTCGTTGACCCTCACCTCTTTGCCGGTCTCCGGGTGATCGCCCAGGAGCCTAGGAAGGCTGAGCCGCTGCAGCGCGAGCTCGAGGCTGACCTCCGAGGGTTTTACCCCCTTGGGAACGGCAGCCCTCTTCGGTTTCGGATGTTCATCGCTCTTTTCACCCAGCTGCACATAGGGTCCGTATCTGCCCGTAAGACAGAAAACCGGCTCCCCGCTCTCCGGATCGGTACCGATGGGTTCCGGACCGTTTTTCTGGGCATGAATAAGTTCCTGAATATCCTCCTCGCTCAGGTCCGCCGGAGCGATATCCTCGGGAATCGAGGCATGGATCTCCTCACCATCATGGTGCTGGACAATATAGGGGCCGTATTTCCCGACCTTGACCCCTTCGGAGACCTGGGGCAGGTCGATTGTTCTCGATTCCTCCGGCTTGATTGCCCTTTCACGATGCTCAACCCGTCCCTTGAGGCCGTTTTCTCCCAGATAAAAGGCACGCAGGTATTCAAGCCGGTCACGGCTTCCCACGGCAATCTCATCGAGGGCTTCTTCCATATCGCTGGTAAAACTGTACTCGATCATTTCGTGAAAATGCTTTTCCAGCAGCTGGACGACGGCGAAGCCGGTAAAGGTGGGAACCAGGGCGTTCCCCTGCTTTCTCACATACTGCCGCTCGAAAAGGGTGTTGATAATGGTGGCATAGGTGGAAGGCCGGCCGATACCCAGGTTTTCAAGCTCCCGGACAAGGGTTGCTTCGGTAAAACGGGCAGGCGGCTTGGTTTCATGAATCAGGCTTTCCAGTGAGTGGAGATTAACCGTTTCTCCCTCGCTCAGGGCCGGGAGAAAGGTCTCCTTATCGTCGAGGGCCGCTTCGGGATCGTCTTTTCCCTCCACGTAGACCCTTATAAAGCCGGGGAACTCGATCCGTGTTCCCGTTGCGGTAAAGCGGGCTCTGCCCGCGGCAATTTTGGCGGTTACGGATACCTTGCGTGCTTCGGCCATCTGACTGGCAAGGGTCCGCTTCCATATGAGGGTGTAGAGAGCCTTTTCACGGCCCTCCAGCCCGGTTTCGTCGGGATGACGAAACCGCTCGCCGGCAGGACGGATTGCCTCGTGGGCTTCCTGTGCGCCTTTGGATTTGGCGGAATACTGTCTTGGTTCATCGGAGAGATACTCCGCACCGTAGAGCTCCTCCACGGCTCCTCTGGCGCCAAGGACAGCCTCGCTGCTGAGCGCGGGAGAGTCTGTCCGCATATAGGTGATAAAACCCTGTTCGTAGAGCCGCTGGGCGCTCCTCATGGTCTCTCTGGCGGACATCCTGAGCTTGCGGTTTCCTTCCTGCTGAAGGGTACTGGTAATAAAAGGAGGAGCGGGACGCGACCGGCTCTGCTTCTCCGCAAGGCTTTCGACCTTCCAGTCTGCCTTGCCGAGCTCTTTCTCCAGCTGACCGGCGGCGCTCTCATCGACAACCGTCACATCCCTGCCGGAGAGAAGATTCCCGGTAGCAGGATCAAAATCCTTTCCTCCGGCTATTCTCTTTCCGTCAAGGCTCTCCAGCTTCGCTTCAAAGCTCTTCTCCGCTCCGTTTTCACCGGGATAGAGACTGGCCTTAAGGTCCCAGTAGACCGATTTTCTGAAGACAATACGTTCCCGTTCGCGGGAAACGATAAGCCGGAGACCGGGGCTCTGCACCCGTCCGGCGGAAAGCCCGTAGGCAATTTTCTTCCAGACCAGAGGGCTCAGGGTATAGCCGTAGAGGCGGTCAAGAATTCTCCGGGTTTCCTGGGCATTCACCAGGTTCATGTCGACAGGGCGCTCGTTTTCCAGGGCCTTCTCGATCGCCCGTTTGGTTATTTCGTGAAAGACCATCCGCTTGACCGGCACCTTCGGTTTCAGAAGCTCCACAAGATGCCAGGAAATGCTCTCTCCCTCACGGTCTTCATCAGTAGCCAGAAGAACAAGATCCACCTCCTTCATCTTCTTCTTCAGTTCCCTGATGATTTTTCCCTTTCCCCTTGGTACGACATACAGGGGGCGGAAGCCGTTCTCGACATCGATGCCGAGGCGCGCCCACTCTTCCTTTTTCAGGTCGCCCGGGATATCGGAAGCCGACTGCGGAAGGTCCCGCACATGACCGACACTGGCCTCGACAATATAGTTTTTCGGCAGAAAGCGCTTAATTGTCCGCGCTTTCGTGGGAGATTCCACAATAACCAGTGCTTTTCCGTCCATACACCAAACCTGTCCAAAATAATTTTTAGTCTGCTTGCCAATAACTATAATTTTTATAGCAAGCATGTAAAGGGGATGAACTGTTAACTTTCTATAATCCCGCCGCCTATTACCCTATCTTTATCATAAAAAACGGCGGATTGGCCGGGAGTGACCGCTTCTTTACCCTCCAGCTCAACCGAAAGCCGGCCGACGGAGGGGTCTCCGCTTACCATGCAGGGCATCTCTTTTGAGTTGTAGCGTATCTTTACCATGCAGCTGCGGGGAGGCGGATCGGGCAGGTCCCAGATCGCTCCGGTCAGCCCGAAACGGCTCTGCCCGAAGGCGCCGGCCCTGGCAACGGTAACGCTGTTATGTGCCGCGTCAATGGAAGCGACGTACCAGGGACCATCGGCGAGACCGAGCCCCTGCCGCTGACCGATCGTATAGTGAAGATATCCGCGATGGGAACCGAGCCGCGCTCCGGAAGGATCCAGAATCGGGCCGGGCCGGTCTACCGTTTCCGCACCCAGTCTGCGCCTGAGAAACTCTATATAATTGCCGTCGGCAAAGCAGATATCCTGACTCTCTTTTACGCTGCGGGCCGGAAGGTTTTCGCGTTCCGCAATGGCGACAACTTCGCGCTTGGTGTACTCACCGAGAGGAAACCGCACATTGGGCAGCACATCTCTGGGAATCCGGTAGAGCATATAGGACTGGTCCTTCAAGGGATCCCTGCCCTTCTTCAGGTAGCATCTGCCCCCCTCTTCCTCCACCCGGGCATAGTGCCCCGTCGCAATAAGCAGTCTGTCATGATCGCGCAGAGCCCCCTCTCCGATAAGCAGCTCCCTCGCTTCCCGGTAAAAGGTGTCAAAACGCAGCTTCTCGTTGCAGGATATGCAGGGATTGGGAGTCTCTCCGGCACCGTAGGCTGCTGCAAAACTGTCGACAACCGCCTCCTGGAAACGCGGGCGCAGATCGAGCAGACGGTAGGGAATGCCGAGATCACGGCAGACTACACGGGCCCGGTGTATTGTCTCTTCATTGCAGCAGGGTGATTTATCCTGAATATAATGAGTGGCCCCGATCAGCTTTGCGCCATCCTGCACCATCAGCCAGGCGGCTACACTTGAGTCCACCCCTCCGCTAAGGCCTATAACCACGGTTTCGTCAGTTCTATCTCTCATGCTGATTTCTTACCAAAATTATAGGTTTTAGTAAAGTACGGCCGGAGCCGGGAAGAGTTCTCAGGGACAGCTCTCCCTGACAATCAGCTGCGGCTTCACCACCAGCTGCATCGGGGGGTTGTCGGCACCTTCGATAAGCTCCACCAGCCGGGAGCATGCAAGCCGCGCGTGCTCTTCCCGCGGCTGATGAACTGTCGTCAGACGGGGATGAAAGATTGCTCCAAGCTCGGTATCATCATATCCGACCACCTGAATATCCTCGGGAACCGAAATATTCAGGGCTTTGAGCGCTTCGATGCAGCCTATGGCGATAAGGTCTGCCTGGGCGAAAATACCGTCTATGGTATCCAGCCGATCCTTCATGGCCATGATGGAATTATAACCGAACTCAAATGAAACCAGTCCATGGAGGATAAGGCTCCTGTCATCCGGCAGGCCGGCTTTCCGGATGGCCTTTTCATATCCCCGGGTCCGTTCAATAAACTGAGGCTCCTTCGAATCTTCCCTCAGACAGAGAATCCGGCGGCAGCCCGCATCAATAAGCTTCTTCGTTGCTAGCTCGCCCCCGTACTCATGATCGGTAAAGAGATAGTTCATCTTTGAGTAGCTGTAGCTTCTTGGTTTGAAGTGAAGCACAACAAAGGGAAGTCCGGAGTTCTCAATATACTCCCAGTCTCCGGGGTCAATTTCCGGATGTACAATAAGAAGTCCGTCAATCTTTCTCCGGCTGATAAGGCGCCTGATGTTGCTTTCACCGGTAAACTCATTCTTTGCAAAGGTGGAGATACTGTCGATCGAAAACCGGTCGAAACCATGGCGAACCCCCTGAATGAGCATTCCCATGTAGAGGGAGTTCCCGAAGTATTCAAATAGTTCGGGAAATATCACCGCCACGGTTCCTGTCTTTCCGGTTGAAAGGCTTCTCGCGCTGGAATCAAAGGCGAAATTCAGCTCTCCCGCTATTCTCTGAATTTTCTCTTTTGTAGCAGCAGATATAAGAGGGCTGTCGTTGAGACTGCGGGATACCGTTGAATGGCTTACCCCCGCGATCCGGGCAATATCTTTTATGGTTACCGGTTTCTGTTCATAGATTCCCAACAAAGCACTCCTCATGCAGACAGCCACAGTATACCGAAAAATGACGAAAATGCAAAAACAACGCCGTCTTGCACACGATTGCATTAATAATTATACTACACAATGCATCACAGATATAGGAGAAATTGATGAAGCATCCTGTCAAATTCACAGATCCATGGCTGCTGGAGAGCAAACCCGGCAATCCCGAACTTATTGTTGCGGAAGGAAGCACTTTTCTCAGCGGTAACGGCTATCTTGCATACCGGGGAACCGTTCCAGGCTGGAGAAAGGAGCAGTTTACAGGATGTGTCGTAACCGATACCTGGGATAATGCGGACGGAACCTGGGACGAGCTCTGCACAGTCCCGGATGCCCTCTTTTTCCGGATAGAAGGAGCCGAATATGAAGCCTCACAGGAATACTCTCTGCAGCTGGATCTCCGAAGAGGTCTGACTTCCGGGATCCGCACTTTTACTCATAAAGAGGGAGGAAAAGTTACCTGCTCTTTCACCCGTTTCGCCGACATGGTCAATTTACACAGGGTGATGCAGAGAATAAGCATAACAGCGGAACGCTCCTGTTCACTCACCCTGAGTGCCGGAATAGACTGCGATGTATGGAGCCTGAACGGAAGCCATTTCGCCCCCCCCGGAAAGGTCCTTGAAACGGAAAGGGATAAACGGATAAGCGGAGTCGATCTTGTAACCTCCGAATCGGGAATAGGAATAAGTATCCGTCAGGCCCTTTCTCCGGAAGGTTTCAGCAGGCCCGTAAAAGAGAATCTGCTGCATGTACGGAATATGCCCGTTCAGCTTGCAGCGGGAGAGCCCCTCATCCTGGATATGTCGATGTCCGTTTACTCCACACGGGACACCGGGGACCCTGCAGCAGCCGCGGAAAGCGCTTCCCTCGGGTTTCTGGAAACCGGCTACGATGGAAGTCTGGAAGCACACGAAAAGCGCTGGCACGAACTGTGGAACCGGTATGTGGTAAAGGCGGTCAGTGATGATGATGCCTGGGGAATACTCAATTTCAATACCTACCACAACATTATTGCAACGCCTTCCCATACGGACCACCTTCCGATCGGTGCAAGAGGCCTTTCATGCCAGGCTTATCAGGGAGCCGCATTCTGGGATCAGGAAATATTCAACCTTCCGGGGCACCTCTATGCATCACCGGAAGCGGCACGCAATCTGCTTGTTTACCGCCATAAAACCCTTGACGGAGCACGCAGGAAAGCCGGGAAACTGGGATTCAGGGGTGCATTCTACGCGTGGGTCAGCGGAGATACGGGCGATGAACTGTGCCCCGACTATTTTTTCAAGGATGTGCTTACGGGGCGCAAAATCCGGAACCATTTCAACGACTGGCAGATTCATGTAAGCCCGGATATATCCTACGCCATCCGGTCGTATTATACGGCCACCGGAGACGAAGCCTTCTACCTCAAGGAAGGAGCGGAAATACTGTTCGAGGTGGCCAGGTTCATAGCCAGCAGGGTTGTCTGGCTCCCCGTCAGAAAGCGCTATGAGATTCACCAGGTACTTGGTCCGGATGAATATCATGAGAATGTCAATAATAACCTTTTTACCAATGTGCAGTGCCGTTTTGCCGTCAGGGAAGCTCTTTTCGCACATTCCCTGCTCCAAGAACGCAGGCCCGACCTTCTGAAAGAGCTGGAGGAAAAGACAGCTCCCGATCCTGAGGAGGTCAGACTCTGGATTGATATTGCCGACAAGTTGCATATCCCCGGGAAAGAGCCGGCGACAGGACTTCTGCCTCAGTTTGACGGCTACTTCGCCCTTGAAGACACAGTCCCCGATAAGCTTGCGGAACGGTTGAAAGACGAGTCGGAGTACTGGGGCTGGCCCAACGGAATTGCCTGCGCAAGTCAGGTGATAAAGCAGGCTGATATCGTCCAGCTCTTTTTTCAGCACCCTCATCTCTACGACCGTCAGACCATGCGCGAAAACTTTCTCTATTACGAAAAGCGGACCCAGCACCGATCGTCCCTCAGTCCTGCGATTCATGCCATCGTTGCTGCCCGTATCGGCTTTACCGAAAAAGCGTACCGCTACTTTTTCGATGCCGGACTTATCGACCTCCACAATTCAAAACCTGCCTTCAGCGGCGGAACCTTCATCGGCGGGATTCATACCGCCGCCTGCGGCATTGCCCGTCAGATAGCCGTATACGGTTTCGGCGGTGTAGAGGCCTGCGATGAGGGAATAAGGATATCTCCCGCCCTTCCCGCGGAATGGGAGTCGCTATCGTTCAATTACGTCTGGCGGGGAAGTTCCATCGGCATCGTCATCAAAAAAGATGAACTTGAGCTCAGTTACGAAGAAGGAGACGGAGCTGTGACAATAATCCCCGACAAGGGCAGAATCATTCTCAATCCCGGGGAAAGAGTAAACGTCAGCCTATCGGGGTAAAGCGGCGGACATTCCCCTGTGCCAGGCATCGAGGACCTTGTCGATAATTCCGTCTATATGACTGTTCACCTTTTGCCGCGAAGGATCGGCGAGGTACCATTCTATCGAACGCCGAACTCCTTCATGAAAGGGTATGGTCGTCCGGAACTCCGGTACAAGCCGCTTCAGTTTTGAGCAGTCGAAGAGGGCGGAGCAGCTTTTATCGCCGAGGAAATGGGCTCCCATTTCCGGAGAGACCGCAGCGATAAAATCCGAGGGTATATGAACAATGCGGGGATGCACCCCGAGGATGGATGCCACGGTCAGGTGGATCGCATCCCAGGTAAGCGCCTCGTCTCCGGTAATCTGGAATACCTCTCCGACGGCTGCGGGATTTCCCATCAGCCCGACAAGTCCGACCGCAAAATCCTTCGTATGCGTCAGGGTCCAGAGCGACTGCCCGTCACCGTGGATCACCAGTTCCTTCTCTTCCAGCATTCGCGCGGCAACCGTAAAATCCGACGATGTCCAGGCGCTTGGAATCCAGGTATCGCTGTAGGTATGCGAGGGACGCACGATGGTTACCGGGAAGCCGGTATCCTCCCACTCCCGCTGCAGAAGACGTTCGCAGGCAATCTTGTCACGGGAGTACTGCCAGTATGGGTTGGCCAGGGGTGTCGCCTCGGTAATAATATGATGGACCGGAGGCTTGCGGTAGGCCGAGGCGCTCGAGATGAATATATAGTGATCCGTCAGGTCCCTGAAAAGACGGATATCACGTTGAACCTGATCCGGTGTATAGGCAATAAAGTCCACAACGGCATCGAAGCGGAGACCGGCGAGACTGCTTTTTACCGCATCTTCATCCTCAATATCCGCCACAATGGTATGAACTTCCGCACCCGATTCCCATGCCCGGGTACCCCTGTTGAGGTGATACAGTTCACAGCCCTTTTCCAGCGCCCTGAGGGAGCTGTCACCCGAGAGGTTGCCGGTACCTCCAATAAACAGAATTCTCATATCAGCCTCCATCTTTCCGCAACGGGCTTGATCCCCTTCCGGATGATTGTCATACTTTACTTATGTCCAGTACAATCATACATACCCGGATAAGCGAAGGCAACCGGAGCCTCTCATTCTTTTATCTTCCCCTGCTGGAGGAAGGGAAAAAACCGCTCCTCTCCATCGCCCGCATGGAGGCGCCGGGAGAAGTTGAGCCCCCCTTTCTTATCATTGCCACAACAAAGTCTTTCTGGTATGTCCTGACCGGCAGATGGCCCGATGCCCGCCTTACGCTCCCCGACGGAACCGAAATCCGCCTTTCCCCCCGGACCCTTGCGGCGGAAAGCGAAGGACTCGCCACAAGGTTCGCCCGTTCTTTTTCGACCGCCCGCATCTATCCCCTGGAGGAGTCCCATCTTCCCCGGCTCCTGGAAGCCGGCAGCCTCCGGATCAGTGCCGGAGGCTTTTCCTGTTCCATTACCGAAGCGGGAGATGCTGTCAGGCGTCTTTGCGGGTTGTGAAATAACGCATGAGGGAGGGTCCGTCGGAAAAACGGCGGCCCGAGGCCTTTCCGGAGGCTTCAGAAAAACGGTTCGATCCCTTTTCCCTGACGGCGGTACTGTCAAAAATCACATAGGGAACCGCTTCGGCCGTATGGGTGCGGAGGGCTATCGGGGTCGGATGGTCGGGAAGAATAAGGATCCGGTACTCCTCTCCCGAAGCTTCCAGAGCCTCCGCGATGGGCCCGACAATTTTCGAGTCGATAAGCTCGATCGATTTGATCTTGCAGCGAAGGTCCCCCTGATGGCCGCATTCGTCGGGAGCTTCAAGGTGAAGGTAGAGGAAATCCTCCTCTCCGCTCAGTACCCGGACGGCAGCCTCGGCCTTTCCCTCGAAGTTGGTGTGAATATTCCCGGTGGCCCCTTCGACGCGGACAGCTCTGAGTCCCGCAAGAATACCGATTCCGTATATCAGGTCGACCGCGGATATGACCGCCCCCTTCAGGCCGAACTTTTCACAGAAGGGAGAAAGTGATGGTTTCCGCCCCTCTCCCCAGAGCCATATGGAGTTGGCAGGATTAAGCCCCCGCACCTTTCGCCTCTGGTTGACCGGATGGGCATCCAGGAGCTCATGAGAGCGTTTCATAAGCTCAAGGAAAAGCTCTCCATAGGGGCCTTTGGGAAGATAATCGGCGATCGGCCGGTCCAGAATATCATGGGGAGGGGTCAGATCAAAATCGAAGGGAGCCTCGTTCCAGACCAGAAGATGACGGTAGCTGACCCCGGGATAGAACTTCATCTTCCCAGTCGGGGACAGAATCGATTCAAGCTCCCCGGCAATGGATTCGATCAGCTCCCGAGCCTCCCCGCTTGAGATCTCTCCGGCGGAATGGTCCACCATCCGCTTCTCTTCATAGGGTCCGTGTCCGTGAAGCGTCACCAGGTTGCAGCGGAAGGTCACATCATGCTCCGAGAGTTCAACCCCCATGCTGGCCGCCTCAAGGGGGGAACGCCCGGTATGGTATATTTCCGGTTCGTAGCCCATAACAGAGAGGTTGGCGGTATCCGACCCGGGTGCCATTCCTTCGGGTACGGTGGTGACCATACCGACCTCGCCCCGGGCCGCAAGAGCGTTTATCACCGGAATGGAGGCCGCCTCAAGGGGAGTTTTTCCTCCGAGCTCGTCAATGGGATAGTCCGCCATACCGTCCGCAAGAATCGTTACAAATTTCACCGCAGCATATCCTCCACCACTCTCTTCATCTCCTCCTTCCGGCAGGTGCCGGGATGAAGAACCGGGCGGTCGGCTAAACCCCGGATCGGTTCGGGAATCCCGAGTCCGCATTTTTCGGCCAGAAGATCGATCAGCTCAAAATCGCTGCGGGAACCGGTCTCTATCCCGACCGCTTCAGCAACGCTCCTGCTGAATTTGAAGGGACTTGCGGTCGATGCGAGCAGCGTCGGCGTACTGTCGCCGGTGGTCTCCGCATACCTTCGGTACACATGATAACCGACGGCGGTGTGGGTATCGGCTACATAAGCATACTCGCGGTAAAGTTCGCCGATGGCCGCCACCGTATCTTCGTCCCGTGCAAAGCCGCCGTAGAAACCGGCCATATTCCTCCGCATCGCTCCGTTTATCTCATAAACCCTTCGGGTCCGGAGCTCCTCCATGAGCGAAACCACCATGGCCGGGTCCCGATCCGCGATTTCGTAGAGAAACCGTTCGAGATTACTGGAGATAAGGATATCCATCGACGGAGATATGGTCGGAGAGAACTCCCGGTCCAGGGAATATCGTCCGGTACGGATAAAATCGGTAAGAACATTGTTCCTGTTTGAGGCACAGATAAAACGGTTCACGGGCAGACCCATCCGGCTGGCATACCAGGCGGCAAGGATGTTGCCGAAATTTCCCGTGGGAACAACGATATTGACCGGGTCTCCGGCCTTCAGCTCCTTGCGGCTGAGGAGCTCCAGATAGGCGTGTATGTAATAGACAATCTGGGGAAGGAGCCGGCCGGGATTTATGGAATTGGCGGAAGAGAAGCGGTATCCCCTTCCCGCCAGCTCCTCCCGCAGCTCCGTATCCGCAAAGATCGCCTTGACCCCGTTCTGGGCATCGTCGAAATTTCCGGAGATGCCGACTACATTGGTGTTCCCCCCCTCCTGGGTGGTCATTTGACGCTTCTGAACCTCGCTTACCCCTTCGGTGGGGTAAAAGACAACGATTCTGGTACCGTCCACACCGGCAAAACCATCCAGGGCGGCCTTTCCGGTATCCCCGCTGGTTGCCGTAAGAATGACGATGGTGTCTTCAATCCCCAGCTTCTTAGCAGCCACCGTAAGGAAACGGGGGAGGATGGAGAGCGCCATATCCTTGAAGGCGAGGGTACGGCCGTGATACAGCTCGATAAAATGAGCATTCCCGCAGCTTCGTAGGGGAGCAATGGCGGGATGGCGGAACTTTTCGTCATAGGCGCCATACACGCAGGAAGAGAGCTCTTCGGGACTGAAGTCGCTTATAAACAGCGACAGAATCCGTTCGGCAAGCTGCTGATAGGAAAGTCCCCGGAGCTGCGGATCGTGTATGTCGATCTCCGGTATACGCGACGGAACATAGAGTCCTCCATCGGGCGCGATGCCCCGGACGACTGCCTCTGAAAAGGAGATGCCCTCATCTCCGGACCTTGTGCTGTGGTAACGTATCTCTGCCATAAAGGCATGATAGAGGAAGCGTCAAAGCTGTTCAAGCTCAAAAGTGAAGCCTCAAAAGTGAAGCGCAGCGAAGCCGCCGATGATGAGCGCCTGAGCGGCCAGGTAAGTGCCCCAGGGAATCTGAAATTCCCAGACCGGATGTTTTCCCGCAATGGTGGTCTCACCCATTACCGAATCGGAAAGAAGAAAGAAACCCGCACCCGCGGCAACTGACCACCAGGCTCCCCCCGCCGCGATGGCGGCAGACAACGCCGTCGCCCCCATTGCTCCCAGAAAAAAGGTGTATATGAAGGCGCCAATCATAAGATACCCCGGCCTGCCCGGATTCCAGACCCGGAACCGGAAAATAAGGGCGGAAACGAGCGGGATCAGAACTGCCAGGGGAAGATAAAAGCCCTCCTTCAGCATGAGAGCGGGAGAGAGAGCATTCAGAAAAGCCGACGTATAGCAGCATTGAGCCAGAATAAAGCAGATAATGCCTCCGAATACCGGTTCCCGGATTCTCCCGGCAACAGCCGGAAACTGCAGATTAAAAAAATCTCCGCAGAAAGAAAAACTCATCCCCGCCGCAAGCAGAATAAAGGCCGTAAGGCCGCCTTTTTCCACAGCTGAGGTGAACCACCACACGGCGATCAGCAGCTGAAAAGAGAGTCCGAGGTATACGTACCTGCTTCGATCGAGCCTTATCCTCGCGAGCCGGAAAGTATGGATCGAAATATAGTGAAGAACAAAAGGAACAAGAACCAGCAGCGCAAGAAACAGAGCAGGAGAAAACAAGTTACGCATTATAAACGCCGCTCCTTTTTTTCTCCTCCGGAAGCTCATACGGAACCGTAAGGTTCCACAGGGTTCCCGAAGGATCGCCCCTGAGGAGCGACAGCTCCCCGGAAAGCTGTTTTGTCATGATCCTGACCATCTGAAGGCCGAAACCGCCGCCGGAATCGGCCGAAACCCCCGGTCCGATTCCAGACCCGTCATCTTCAACCCGGATTACCATCTTCCGGTCTCTCTCCGAAACCACACCGGCGACCCGGATAAGGCCTCCGGTCTTGCCGGGAAAGGCATGTTTTATGGCGTTTGTCACAAGCTCATTCACTACAATGCCCACAGGGAAGATTTTTGAAGTACCAAGAGCGATATCCTCAATATCGGTCTCGATCCGGACCCTTCCGGAGATAAGAAGAGATCGCCCGATCTCCGCGGTCAGCTCGACCAGATACTCCCGCAGACTCGACTCTTCATACATGGATGTCCTGTAAAGCCTGTCGTAGATGAGCTGCATTCCGCTGACCCTTCCCTTCAGCTCCTGAAGGGCTTCCAGAGCCCTCTCGTCCTTGATGTCGGAACTCTGCAGCGAGATGAGAGAGGTAATCAGGCTGAGGTTGTTCTTTACACGGTGATGCACCTCCCGGAGCAGCAGCTCCTTCTCCTCCAGCAGCGCGCGAACCTGGTGTTCGGCCCTCTTGAGGTCGGTGATATTCTGGATTATTCCGAAAATCTTGTTCTTCTCCCGGTCAATTTCCGCCCTTGAGCGGACATCGAGGATGGAACCGTCGGGCCGGCCAAGCTTGAACTCCACATCGTATTCAACGCCGGATTCAATATGAGTCTTAAGTGCCTGGTCGAGAGCAGGCCTGTACTCGGGTAGAGGTGTCTGCTTTATGATATCCAGAGGGAGACTGCTATCGCTTACCCCGTATATCTTCCGCGCAACCGGAGAGCCGGCGACAAGTCCGCTCGCAAGGTCGATCTCCCAGTGACCGATTTCACCCATCTCCTGGGCCCGGGTAAGCAGCATCCTGTTGTGTTCGAGCTCCCTCTGAAGCTCGATCTGGCAGGTAATGTCGGTGTGGGTGCCGACCATTCTGATGCCATTGCCATCCGCATCATGCTCTACTACCCTCCCGCGGTCGAGAATCCACTTCCAGGAGCCGTCTTTGCATCGTAAACGGTGCTGGTTCCGGTATTCCTCACTTTTCCCCTCGGCGTGAGCAAAAATTCCCTTCTCCGCTTCCTCCAGGTCTTCGGGATGGACGCGGGAACGCCACTCCTCGTAGCGGTTTTCAATCTCCTCATCGCAGTACCCGAGCATGCTCTTCCAGGAGGGGGAGAAGTAGACCGATCCGGTAGGAATGTGCCAGTCCCACACTCCATCTCCGACATTCTCCAGAGCGTGCCGCCATCGTGCTTCAAGACATGCCGTTTCCTTCCGCTCCTCAATAAGCCGGCGGAGGAGATCCGCATCCACCTCAAGTTCAGCCGGACATTCGGGAGAAACTAGCAGTCTCTCAAGCTCCTCTCTTTCCGTTATCCCGGGCCTGGAATTCCGCATATCTGCTTTTCTGCTGCTCATGTACGCTCCATATGGTATCTATGTAGCGTAAGCAAAAGACGGGCAGAACGCAAGCGCGATCTATCGGGACAAGGCGATCCCTCCTACAAACACGCCCCTGGCGTAATCGCAGTTATGATCGATGGTAAAACCCGCTTCCCGTATGGCAGATTCGGTATCACGGTTAAGATGACATCCGCCGGCAATCCGCTTCCAGAGGGGAGTGGCCAGATCCGCCAGACCGGCAAAGCCGCGGCTGCGGGGACGGACATGCTCGATAAAAAGATAGCTCCCCCCCGGCTTGAGCACCCGGCGCAGCTCCTTCAGACCTGTCAGGGGGTCGGTCACCGAGCAGAAAAGCAGGGTGGCGACAACCGTATCGAACCGCCCGTCTTCGAAGGGCAGATTCTGGACATCACCAGCGATAAACTCCACGGGAATGCCGTTTCCGCCGTAGCGCCGAAGGAGAGCCTCCCCCGAAGATTCGTCGGGACCGAGCAGGGTAATGGACTCCACCCCCTCCGCATTATACCGGCGGGCATTTACCCCCGTTCCGGGCCCCACCTCGAGAACCTTCCCAAGGGCATGCGGAATAAGGTGCTTCCGGCAGCTCGACAGGCCGGCAAATGATTCAAAGGGGAGCATGAATGCGTCATATATTATCTGCTGCTGCATATAAACCTCCGGCAGGACAGGTGAACAGTCCCATCACTAGAAGGTGCTGAAAAAAAGCTGAAAGTTCAAGAAAAAAGCTCCGCCTCCCGGGTCCCTTTCCGGATACTTTACAAAATGCAGCCGCTTAGGTTAGCCTAAGTCTATGATGAAAAAGAATAGATCGCATGGTTATGGTGAAGAGTGGGCCATCGCCGCAGCCCTCCTGGACGCCCCGGGAGATGAAAAAGCTGTTTTTGAACACTTCCGGGTTTTAATGCGCCGATTCGGCTTTTTCTTTACCCCCCTGATCCATGAAGAGGAGAAATCCCTGACCTTCTTCCGTGATAAGCTGCAGCAGCTGACCGATCGGGGCTGGGTTTCAGCCGATGCCGAAAACCGCCTCTACAATCTTACCGCGACGGGCAGGACGGAAGCCGAAAAGATGCTTAAAGAGCTTTCCGAAAGCGGGGAAAAATTCCGTGCTCTGCTTCTCCCCGCTACGGTTTCAAAGGTAACCTTCGCCGTTCACCTTGTCCTGGGGATGATCAAGCTTCCCGCCGCCCTTCTTTCCGGCTCGGTTTCGCTCCTGAACGACGCTCTGGATACCCTGACCGATGCGGTCTCGAGCGTTTTTGTCTATTTTGGAATCCGTTCGGGCAGGGAAAAACTTTCGGCGGCCATTCTGCTTTTCTGCATGCTGGGAACCGGCGGATACGCCCTGTATGAATCCGTAAGCCGCTTTTTCAGCGGATCGTCGGTTGATGCGGATCTTCCCGCTTTCCTGGCTGTTGCCTTTTCCGCTCTTCTGTCGGCAATTCTCTGGTTCTACCAGAAGTTTGCAGGGGTCCGGTCCGGATCCGTACCCATTATCGCACAGTCCGTCGACTCAAAGAACCATGTGCTTGTTGCAGCCGGAGTAGGGGGCAGCCTTGTCGCCGCACGCTTTGGACTGCCCATGGTCGATCTGCTTACGGGCCTCCTTGTGGCCCTGCTTATTCTGAAAGGGGCGGCGGAACTGGGCATCGGTCTAATAAAAAGCGGAAAAGATGAGGAATTCGACATTTCTCCCTACGGCTTCAAGGCCTTTGAACGGATGAGATCACGGCAGCTTATCCTCTGGCTTCTCTACGAAGTCAGAGAGAAGCGGATCCCGGACCGTGAAGTACTGCTCTCCGAAGCTCTGCTCTCGGTGGATTTTGAAAAGGTAAACCAGTTAAAGGCACTCGGCATCGAAGAGAGCGCCGCTTCCAAAAAAGCAGCCTCCGAAGCGGCAGAAGCTGTGTTCCGCGAACAGCTTGTGGAGAGAAGCCCCGAAGAAACCGGATTCCTAGTACTTACGGAGAAGGGAGAGGCGGAGCTGAACAGAGCTTTCCGGAAGCACGATACGCATATGGCGGTTCATAATGAGAAATCCCTTCCACGCTATCTCTTTTCGGCTCTGCGGGCGGTGTTTATATTTACAATCCTTCTTGCACTTACCGGGCTTGTTCCCTTTCTCAGGAACACCTCGCCCTGGTTCGAACCGCCATTTCTCTTTACCCTCATGGGATGCGGATTCGGCGCGAAGCACCTTATCTTTGCTTCTTTCGGCCTGCTGCTCTTTACTGCCGGATCCCTCAGGATAAGCGCCGCCCATATACAGCTGCGCCGGCGCCACGGGAAAATCGGAGGAACGCTCATGAAGGAGGGAATCTACGGCAGGCTCCGCCATCCCTGGTACGGGGGCAATCTGCTTAAATGGAACGCTCTTGCGGTCGCTTCGGGTTCTTATCCTCTTCTTGTTCTTGCTCTGCTTCTGAGCGGGGCACAGATTGCGGGAGCACGGACGGAGGATCAGCATCTGGAATCGAGATTCGGTGAACGCTGGAAAGAGTACCGCAGCCGGGTAAATCGGAAGTTTCTCAATCCGCCGGAATGGGTACTTCTTTTCCTCTATCTGTCGTCTCTTGCACTTATCACTGTTCTTTGAGGGCTCTTGTTTCGATAAGAGAACGGCAGCTGTCTATGAAGGCCTGAATCCCGGAGACCTCCCGTCCGATTCCCTGCCAGGTCGGCGGTTTACCCCCGCCCTTTCCCCCGATCGGGGCAAGGAGTTCCCCGGAATGGGATGAAAAGGGAAAATCGAGCCCCCCTGCGGCGTGAACAAGCCACTGGACACCGTCGGGAAGTTCGTTGGTCAGAACAGCCAGCATGGGACCTTCGGGATCAAGACCTTCGGCGATGCTCCGGAGAACATCCTTCTCCTCCCCTTCAAATCGGCCCGCGGTGAAAAAGATTCCGGACTCCGTGGATTCCGCCTGCTGCACGAGGCTCCGGGCAGCCGATGCGGCCTTCTCCTTCCGAAGCGCCGATATCTCTTTGCGGGCGCCCTGGAGTTCTTCGAGCAGACGCCGGCTCCGCTCCTCCAGTTCATCCTCTTTAACCGAGAGAAGCCCGCAGAGCCTGCCGATGAGAGCCATTTTTGCCCCGTAGTCGGTGAGAGCCCGGTCCCCCGCCCTCCAGAAAAGCCGCAGGCGCCCGCGGATCTTCTCGGATCCTGCGTGTCGCACAAGTTTTACCTCGCCGGTACGACCGCAGTGAACGCCCCCGCAGGCAGCCGCATCATAATCACCAATTTTAACCAGCCGGATCTCCCCGGATACCGCAGGGTCGCGGCGGAGATTATAGGCTCCCACGGACTGGTCGTCGGTCCAGATTGTCTCCACCTCCAGATTGCGGCAGATAAGCTCCTGGGCATGATCATCAAGCTTCTCGAGAAGAGCCCTGTCAACGACTTCCCGGTCGATCTCGATGGAAAGCAGCTCTTCCCCGAGATGAACCGCCAGGGTTCCGATTCCGAATTCCCGGAAGAGAACGGCGGAGAGAATATGCTGGGCGGTATGCTGCTGCATATAGTCAAAGCGCCGGCTCCAGTCGACCTGTCCCCGCACCTGTTTGCCCTTCGGAGGCCCGGGCAGAATATGGGCAATATCATCACCCGATTTCCGCACATCGATAAGCGGCATATCGTCTATCCGGCCCCGGTCGGAAGGCTGGCCTCCCCCCTCGGGATAAAACCGGGTACGGTCGAGATAGACCTCCCACCCGCCGTCGATCTCCACGGTCCGGGTGACAGCTGCCTCAAATTCGTTCTGATACTGATTCTGATAAAAAAGCTTTTCGGTCATGCGGAAATTGTATCACGGATGACCCGTTCCTGGTGAGTGTAGACATTCATTTTCCTGCCCCGTACGAAGCCGCAGAGAGTTATACCCCACAGGCGGGCGATCTCCAGGGCGCGGTCGGTGGGAGCGGAAACCGAAGCAATGAGCGGAAAGCGTGCCTTTGCAGCCCGAGCGACAATGTCCGAGCTTATCCGTCCGGAGGAGACAAGAAAGCCTTCGGCCTGTTCCTGCATGCCCGCCAGCCCCTTGAGGACCGCGGTTCCGATGACCTTGTCAACGGCACTCCTGCGGCTGATATCTTCATAGCGGATTGAGAGGGAGCCGTCGGAAAGAGCCCAGCCGGCGGAATGGACGCCTCCGGTAAGCCGGTAGAGGCTCGGTTCCCGGGAAAGGGCTCCCACCGCATCGAGAATGGAGCTGGAGGATACGGTAAAGCCGCCTTCCGCCGGCATGGGAAGCTTGTCCGCATCACCCTCAAGAAGAGTTTTTCCCGCAAAACAGTCAAGGCTCTCCAGCACAGGCTTGAAATTGCTTACCCCGGGGAGATCAACATCGATCCTGGTACCCCCCTGGCTTACCCGCAGATGGGCGGCGTGCCGGGAGGCGCTCTCGGCATCGATAAGGCCGTCGAGAAAAAGAGCACCTAGAGCGAACGGCTCGGATGCCTCGGGGAGGGCCGGTGAATCGAGAAGCAGTTTCCCGTTCACATAGACAAGCATGCGGCCTTCCCGTATAACCGGATCGACAAGAGTCTCTTCCTGCAGCTTGTCGCCGTTTATTCTGAGTATTCCTGCCGGCGAAATAAGGGATTCAAAGTCTGACAATACGTTCCACCTTATGCAGCTCCTCCGGAGTATTTATATTGAACAGAGGAGTACCGGTTATTCCCGCCGCGGCGAGGGTTTCCTCATCAATCTCCACCTTCGGCATCGATTCGACAACAGGACGAAGCCGATAATCAGCCCGGCGGAAAGCCTCTTCCCATCTCCCGAGAAGGGAGCGGGGATAGGCGGCCATAAAGGGCTGCACCGTTCCGCCTATCCGGAAAACGGCAGCCTTTCCGGGCTCCCTGTGATCCAGCAGCAGATCGAGCATCGAAGGGTCCGGAAGAATTATATCACAGGCGAGAAGCAGCAGCCAATCGCCGACAAAGGGCGTTACGGACATAATCCCGCTGATCGGTGTGGGGGTGGAGAAGTGGTCGCGGAGGACCACCGTTCCATAGCTGTTTACAGGATCCTCCTTTGTAAGCAGATAAACCGTATCGGCAGCCCTGCGGGCGTAGGAAACCGACCACTGGAGGAGGGTTTTTCCCGCAAGGAGTTCTTCACATTTATTGCTGCCGTAGCGCCTGCTGCCACCGCCGGCAAGAATGGCGGCGGTCAGTCCGTCACTTCTATCCTGCATGCGGATACCTTCAGTTCGGGGATTTTCGATACGGGGTCAAGGACATCGTTTGTAAGCATATTGGCGGGTGACTCGTGAAAATGAAAGGGAATAAAAACCACCTTCCGGTCCACCTTTCCGCTCGCTTTTGCAAATATGTCTATGCTCCCCCTTCGGCTGGTAACCTTCACCCTGCATCCGTCGCTGCCTCCGAGTTCCTTCAGATCCTCGGGGTGGATTTCCACATATGCTTCGGGAGCAAAGCTGTTCAGGGGAACGCTTCTGCGGGTCATGGTTGCGGTATGGTAATGATAGAGCATACGTCCTGTTGAAAGGACAAAGGGGTAATTTTTATCCGCCAGCTCCGCGGGGGGAATCCAGTCGACGGGATGGAACTTTCCCTTCCCCCGTTTGAAGCTTTCGCCGTGGAGGAAGAGGGTGCCGGGATGGTCCGCCGAAGGACAGGGCCAGTGGATCTCCTCTCTATCGAGGCGTTCATGGGAAATGCCGCCGTAGATGGGGCTTACCGATGCAAGTTCGTCCATGATGGCCGAGGCGTCCGGATAGTTCATGGGCGAACCCATGCGGCTCGAGAGCTCGCATATTATCTCCCAGTCGGCTCTTGCCTGGCCCGGGGCCGGTACGGCGGCGCGCACCCTCTGGACGGATCTGCCGCTGTTGGTGAAGGTGCCTTCCTTTTCGGCGAAACTCGCCGCGGGCAGGACGACGTCGGCATAGCGGGCGGTTTCGCTCATGAAGATATCCTGAACCACCAGAAAATCGATCGCCTCCAGAGCCTCTTCCACATGCCGCAGATTGGGATCGCTGAGCATTGGGTTCTCTCCCATTATGTAGAGCCCCTTTACCGATCCGTCGAGGGCAGCGTTCATTATCTCGGTAACCGTAAGGCCCGGCTCAAGGGAGAGCTTTTCAACCCCCCAGGCGGTCTGAAACTTCTCCGCCGCCTCGGGCAGATTCACCTTCATATAGCCGGGATAGACATCGGGAAGAGCCCCCACATCACATGCTCCCTGCACATTGTTCTGCCCGCGCAGGGGGTTGACACCCGTAGACCTGCGCCCTATCTGCCCCGCAGCCATCGCAAGATTTGCCAGGGAGAGCACATTGTCGGTTCCCGTAATGTGCTGGGTTATTCCCATGGCGTACACTATCGACGAACGTTCGCTTCCGGCATAGATCCGTGCCGCCTCGCGCAGTTTGTCCGCAGGAATCCCGCTTATCTCCTCCACCCGTTCGGGGGTGTAGGAGGCAACGAGCCTCTTAAGCTCCTCAAAACCTTCGGTGCGTGAATCGATAAAGGAACGGTCGGCAAGGCCCTCTTCAATTATCACATTGAGCATTCCGTTTATCCAGGCCACATCACTTCCCGATTTCTGTCTCAGCCAGATGGTCGACTTTGAAACCAGGTCTATCTTTCTCGGATCTATGATGATGAGCTTCGCGCCCTTTCGGACGGCATTTTTTATATAGGTCGAGGTTACCGGATGCGTTTCGGTGACATTGGAACCGGTAACCAGGATGCAGTCCGCATCGGCAAGTTCGGGAATTGAATTGGTCATAGCCCCCGAACCGAAGGCGCGCCCGAGTCCCGCAACTGTCGGAGCATGGCAGAGTCGGGCACAGTGATCGACGCTGTTGGTTCCGAGGGTAGCCCGGACAAAGCGCTGAAAGACATAGTTTTCCTCATTTGTACACTTCGCCGAGGCAAGTCCGGCAAGGGCGGAGGAACCGTTTTTATCCCGTATCTCTCCGAAACGCTGCGCCACCAGGTCCAGCGCCTCATCCCAGGATGCTTCGACAAGCTTACCTTCACGCCGGATAAGGGGCGTTGTAAGGCGGTCGGGGTTTTCGATAAACTGATAACCGAAACGACCCTTCACACAGAGCCTGCCCCTGTTCGGCTCGGTATCCACTCCTCTTACACGGACAATGCGGTCTCCCTTAATCCAGAGATCGAGCTGGCAGCCGACACCACAGTAGACACAGGTGGTTCTGACGTGGCGCTCAACCTCGAAGGAACGGAAACGCTCCACAATCGGCCGCTCGGTCAGGCCGGCGGTGGGACAGGCCTGAACGCACTCGCCGCAGCCGTCGCAGCTCGACCTGCTCCACATACCCATCTCGGGACTTATAAAGGTTCCGAAACCGCGGTGAAGAAAGCCGAGCACCTGTTTCTCCTGCACCTCGTCACAGGCCGCAACGCACCTGCCGCACTTGATACATCGGGTCGCATCGTAGACAAGAACAGGACTGGAGGTGTCGACGGGCATGCGGACATCCTTCCAGATGGTGGGGATGGTGCGCTTTTTATCGTAATCGTTTCCGAGATCATAGCGGAAGGCCAGATCCTGCAGTTCGCATTCTCCGTTTTTTGAGCATATACCGCAGTCGTAGTTGTGTTCAGCAAGGAGCAGTTCGAGGGTGGTCTTGCGGTAGCCTTCAATCTCATCATCGAAAGCGGTTACGACCATCCCCTCCTCAACCGTGGTACAGCAGGCAGCTGCCGGAACTCTCCGTCCTTCTATTTTTACCATACACATCCGGCAGGAACCGGTGGGAGTCATATGTTTCATCCAGCAGAGTGATGGGATACCGAGAGCATTATCCCGGCTGACCTTCAGGAGATTATCCCCCTCCTCTGCAAGTATTGTTTTTCCATCGATAGTGAGTGAAATTTGTCCCACACCCCCTCCTTGCCGGTATAACCGGTGCAGTAAACGTTTATCCAAGAATTATTATATATTTTGCTTTTTGAATCAAACTTAGATGAGGGCAAATAGTAACATCTTACGCAACATATCGCAACACATATTTACTGTTGCCAGAATTGTAAAGACTCCATCCAACTAAACGTCAAACCAAACGCTATTGAGAAATCTTTACTATTTCATCTGCTCCAAGTACCCTAAACTGTTTATTCTTATCCACTTACGCCTGACAGTACTCAATCAGGCAGTTTTCTGCCTTGATGGACCTTCAAGCACCTGACAGTTAAACATGAGAAGAATAGTCGTTTCCTTTCCCTCTGATGCTCAGCTCTCATCAGGCAGGAACCGGCACCGAAAGCTTCTCACACCATAAAGTGTGCCGACATCTGTTTAGCCGAGATCCCCATGCAAGTCTCTGACTTTTCACCCGTTGTGAAGTCTACCGCCGGTGGATTCTCATAACCATGCAGCCAGATCTTCTCGATCCAACGCCCTCCTGTTTTCAGATGACTGCGGACAAACCGGTGGGTGAAGAGCTGACTCAGCTGCTCAGT
>NPIE01007005.1_pt2 | contig 48297 bp, 45 predicted proteins | sample 8637661 | NCBI WGS metagenome assembly NPIE01 (sample SAMN07420842, study PRJNA396082) | bioreactor metagenome | isolation source: sample BA12 brine-fed electro-methanogenic bioreactor BA | place: Japan: Kochi | collected 2016-12-09 | reverse complement strand
TCATCTTGCGTTGGACAAGACTAAAGCTTGACAAAAAACTAACAAAAGAATAAAATACAATCAATTAATAAAATAACTAACAAACATATGAAAAACATGAATAGAGGTTTCACCTTAATAGAACTACTCATAGTAATCGGTATCATAGCTATACTGGCCTCTGCCATCATCATAGCAATAAACCCAGGTCAACAATTTGCCCAAGCCAGGGATGCCACTAGACAAGGACATATCAACTCAATCAACAAAGCCATCCTCTCCTACATGATATCTCACTATGGTGACCTCTCGGGACTTAATCTCCCAGCTACACCAACCGAGATATGTGCATCAGGTGCTGGAGATTGTACAGGGTTAATAGATCTAACGCCACTCATAGAGGGTGGACATCTCTCAGCGGTACCCACAAGATCCCAGTGGAGGAGTATTAGCCAATGGAACAGGTTATCGTATCTTCACCTATGGTAGTGACCCAGCCATCCATGCATCAAACTCAGAAACAAGAACTATCCAAGCAGGTAACTGGACTTTCACTGACACTAGAGACGGTAACACTTACAAGACCGTATTAATCGGAGATCAGTTGTGGATGGCGGAGAACCTCAAAGCCACACAATACACCAATGGGGAAGCTATACCCACAGGACACGATAACACTGGATGGACAGGATTATCTACAGGAGCATATACAGTATTTAACCACACGAGCTGTACTAGTTGCGATACCACAGGTATCACAAGCGAACAACAAGTAATAGATATGTATGGACTACTATACAATGGATATGCAACCAATGATGCCCGAGGCATCTGCCCTACAGGATGGAGAGTATCCACAGATGATGATTGGAAAACATTAGAGATGTATCTTGGTATGAGCGAAGCAGATGCTAACACTAGCGATGCTTGGCGATACTCAGGTAATGTAGGTCAAAAACTAAAATCAAGTCGCACCTCAACAACTCCACACCCCAGATGGAATGCTCATGCTAATTCGGGCATAGACTCTGTTGGCTTCTCTGCTTTTCCCGGCGGTTGCCGTTACGCGGATGGTGTTTTCTATAACCTCGGAGCTAGCGGTAATTGGTGGTCGTTTGATGGTGTTAGTTCTTTTAGGCGGCACCTGCTCTCGGATTATCTTGGTGTTAATCGCTACACTATCGATCAGCGTCGCGGGTTTTCGGTTCGTTGTCTCAAAAACTAGCGAGTACCCAATCTTGAATAATCATTTGTCTTGAACGAAGTTACAATACTTAAGTTATCACTAAACTACATAATATCTCGCTAATTAAACTTTAATCTTTGGTTTTCAGTTTCGTGAAACTGAAAACCTAGATTCTTAGAAGCAAATATGTATGGAAAAAGGCAAAAATCCACCAGTATATAGGTCAAGCTATAGGTTGTTGATAGAGGTTTTGGGTATTGTAGATAATATGAAAAAATCGCATAAATATACCGTAGGAGAAAGATTAAGAGATGAAGCCATAGATTTATCTGTTAATATTTTAACAGCTAACCAGATAAAAGTTTTACGAGCAGACAAGATATTAAAAAGTCAAGAAAATATTGAAGCGATTAAATTAATTTTAAGAGTTCTTTTGGAAACAAAACAAGTTAGCCACGGTAGGTTTTCTGCGGTTAGTTTGGAGTTAGATGATGTTTCAAAACAACTCTCTGGTTGGTATAAAAGTAGTTAAGTAATAGGCGAGGCGAGATTTCTGTAAAGGTATGTCCTTACAGGAGAGTGCCCAATTAAGTCCGACAACTCCCTCGGTAGTTATTTTGATTACTGAGGATAAAAAGAATGAGAGGTGGTGCCACCTTAGTCCATTAATCAGTAGTTGTTTTCTAACGGCGGTTACCGTAACACGGATGGTGTTTTCTATAACCTCGGAGCTAACGGTAATTGGTGGTCGTTTGATGGTGTTAGTTCTTTTAGGCGGAACCTGAACTCGGATAATCTTGGTGTTAATCGCAACACTAACGATCAGCGTAACGGGTTTTCGGTCCGTTGTCTCTGGGACTTGGTTCTTTGCTTACTACTTTTATCAGCCAGTAATAGCATATTCATGCAACAAGATTTGTTTTCTAAAGAAGGCTTAGAGATAGAATTACAAGACGTTTTTCGTGCATACTTTGATTGTCGGAAAAACAAAAGAAACAAAAAAGACGCAATGCTTTTTGAGATTAATTTTGAAAAAGAAGTTATTGCTTTGTGGCGAGAAATAAATAGTAAGAGTTATGTGGTATCGCCATCTTGGGTGTTTGTAATCCAAAAACCAGTAAAAAGAGAAATATTTGCTGCTCAATTTAGAGACAGAATTATTCATCATCTTATAGTCAATAAAATCAATTCTTTTTTTGAAAAAGAATTTATATATGATACTTATAGTTGTAGGAAAGGCAAAGGAACTCATTTTGGAGTTAATAGGGCTGAGAGATTTATTAGACAATGTAGTGAAAACTACCAAAAAGAATGTTGGGTTTTAAAATTAGATGTAAGGGGATATTTTATGCATATTCATAAGCAGACATTGTGGGTAAAATTAAAACCGTTTATACTTAAAAACTATCAAGGAAAAGATGTGCAAACCATTTTATGGATAATTCAAGAAATAATAAAAAACAATCCAACCAAGGGTTGTATTTTTAAATCCTTTAAGAGGAAATGGTCAAAGCTTCCAAAATCAAAAAGCTTATTTTATTCTCCCATCGGATGTGGACTTCCAGTGGGTAATTTCACTAATCAAGTTTTTGCTAATTTTTACCTTAACTCCCTAGATCATTTCATCAAAAACAAATTAAAAGTAAGATACTATTCGCGTTATGTAGATGACTTTTTAATTATCTCAAAAAACAAAAAAGAATTAAAATTAATTATTCCTAAAATTGAAAGCTTTCTTTCCAAAAATTTAAAACTTAGGTTGCATCCAAGAAAAATATATTTGCAAAATCATACTAAAGGCGTTGAGTTTCTTGGTTTTTTCTTAAAACCAAAAAGAAGATATGTTTCCAAGAGATTCCAAGCTAATTTGCATCTTTTAATTAAAAAACGCCAACTCAATGATTTTCAAATAAATTCCATTTTAAGCCATATGAGTCATGCAAATTACTTTAAATTACCATTACGAGATTTTCTAATCAAATTAAGGCGCTTAGCGCCTTAACGAAAAGAGGAGGTTGACCCATCTTTTTTAGAGAAGCATTAAGGAGGTTAGATTAAGGAGCTTAGCTCCTTAATTAAGCGAAGTATAAATTAAGGAGGTCGGATTAAGGAGCCTGGCTCCTTAATGGAAAGCGTTGCGTTGGACAAGACTTTTCTTTGCACAAAATTTTAAAAATGCTATAATAGAAATATGTCAAAATACTATAATCCAAATAGGGCTAGTAATAAATATATTCCTGACTCTAACCAACAATTTCGTATCAGTAGAAGTAAGATAGATTTGTTTCTAGAGTGTCCGAGATGTTTCTATCTAGATCGAGCGCTTGGTATTGGCCGTCCTCCCGGATATCCGTTTTCTCTTAATTCGGCTGTTGATGCTTTACTTAAAAAAGAGTTTGATTCTCATCGAGAAAGATCAACGCCACATCCTTTAATGGAAGAATATGGAATAAAGGCAATTCCTTTTCAGCACGAAAAAATGGAAGAATGGAGAGATTCTTTAAGAAGGGGTATTACTTATCTTCACCAACCAACAAACTTAGTAATTACTGGAGGAGTAGATGATGTTTGGGTAGACCCTAAGGGTGAATTAATTATTGTGGATTACAAGGCAACTTCTAAAAATGGCGAGGTTAGTATTGATGCCGAATGGCAAGATTCTTATAAGAGACAAATGGAAGTTTATCAGTGGCTTTTTAGGCAGAACAACTTTAGAGTATCTAATACGGGATACTTTGTATATTGCAATGGAGATGCTGATCGCGAAGCGTTTAATAATACTTTGAATTTTGATATTAAAGTAATCCCTTATGAGGGTAATGATTCTTGGATTGAAAATACAATTCACGAAATTCATAATTGCTTAAATTCTAAGAGTCTGCCCGAACCGGGGGACGATTGCGATTTTTGTAAATATCGCAATGCAGTTAAAATATTAGAATAAAAATGAATAACATTTTTTCAAAGAAGAATTTATCTTATCTTTCTTTAGTAGTCGCTATTATTTTAATGGCTTTTCCTTATTTCTATCCTACAAATATTGGCTTAGTAATATTTTTGGGATTAGTTTTTGTTTCTCTAATGTATACTCTTTGGAGTATTGAGGGTGGAGCAATATCATTTCTTCTGTTTATTTCCTTTATTACAGCCACAATTAATAGCGATAAAACTATTCTTTTGTTGGGTGTTTTGGGTGCGATTGTTGTTTTTCTGTCCACTTTTGGATTAAGAAAAAAGATTAAAAGTATTAAGAAGCAAGGAAGAAATTATAGTAATTTTTCAGAAAAGTCTGGCGATGGAATAATAGTTATTCAAAATGAGATTGTAAAATATGTTAATCCTGCTTTTGCCGATGTTGTTGGTAAAAGACATTTTGGATTAGTAAATAGGAACATCAAAGATCTTCCTTTTAAGGGATTGTTTAAAGCAATAAATCAGTATGATCACGGTCAGTCGTTACATGAAATATCTTTTAAGAATAGGTATGGCAGAACGGTTATTATGGAAGCTAATATTACTACTATAAGCTATAACGAATCTTTGGCTTATCTGGTTACCATGCGTGACATTTTAAGAAGAACCAAAGTAGAAGAAGTTCTTCGTCAAAAAGAGCAAGAGTTCCAAAACTTAGTAGAGAATTCAACCGATGTTATCGCTCGGTTTGATAAAGATTTGCGTTGCCTATACATTAATTCTATTGCTAAGAAAGAATGGAAGGTGAGTCCAAGTTATCTTTTTTGGAAAAGCATAGAAGATATTGGTCTTTCTAAAGATATGGCTCAAAAGTGGGAGACAGCCATGGATTATGTTTTTAAAAATGGAAAAGAGAAATCAATTCATATTGAGTATATCGTTGATGGAGATAAAAGATATTATCATGTTCGCTTGTTGCCCGAGCTTGATAAAGATAAGAATGTAAAAACAGTATTAACAATAAGCAGAAATGTTACCGAAATTAAAGAAATTGATCGATTAAAATCAGATTTCTTGTCTTATACTACTCACCAATTACGCACCCCGATATCGGTAATAAGGTGGTGTTCGGTCATGTTCTTAGACGATATGTTAGGCAAACTAACTCAGAAGCAGAAAGAATATATTAGAAAGATATACGAAGCTAATAACAATTTGGCTAATATTTCTAACACTTTCTTTAATGTTGCCTTATTAGAGTTTGGAATGCTTGATTTTCATACTAAGAATGTAAACATTGTTAATGTTGCTAAAAATTCAATAGAAGATTTAAGGTGCCAAGTTTTCGGTAAAAGCATAAAAATTCACGAAAATTACAAAAACCAAAAACTTTTAGTAAAAGGAGAAGATCGGTTGTTGGAGGTAATTTTTAAGGGTTTAGTTTATAACGGTATTAAATATGGAAACCCAGGTGGCAATGTATGGCTAGAAATTGAAAAAGATGGCGATAATGCCTATATCAAAGTAATGGACGATGGTTGTGGAATATCGCTAGAGGATAGATCTAAAATATTTACTAAGTTTTTTAGATCAGATAAGAGTAAAGATGTTCATGGCACCGGGCTTGATTTATATATTATAAAATCAATTGTTGATAATCTTGGAGGGACTATTTCTTTTGAGTCTCCTAATCCAGAAATTAAGAACTTGACAGGAACTGTTTTCTATATTACTCTTCCACTTGCTAAATGAAAAAGAATTATAAAAAATTAAGAGGAACAATAGCTATAACCTCATTAGGTTCTGGCTACTTTTCGAGCGATCAGTCAAAAGAAGATATCTATATATCTTTTCAGTTATTAAACACTGCTTTAAATGGAGACGAAGTTGAAGTTTTTGTTTATCCTCAACTTTCTGGGGACAAATTAAGAGGCGAAGTTATTCGTATAATTAATCGTAAGAAAGAGAAGTTTGTTGGAACTATTGAGCGAAAGCCTAAAGACAAGTTTGCTTTTGTATCAACCGATGATAACAAGATGCATGTTCCAATATTTATACCCAATGCTCCCGAAGAAGCTAGGGATGGAATTAAAGTTTTAGCAGAAATAATTAAGTGGACTGATCCTAGAAAGAATCCGACAGGAAAGATATTAACTATTATTGGAAAGAAGGGCGATAATGATACTGAAATGGAGTCAATTGTTATTGAGCGTGGATTTGATGTTGGTTTTCCTGGAGAAGTAGAAAAAGAAAGTGAATTAATTAAAAAGACTCACGATCAAGATTTAATTTCTGAAATAAAAAAAAGGAAAGACTTTAGAGATACGCTAACTTTTACAATTGATCCAGACGATGCTAAAGACTTTGACGATGCTATATCTTTTAAGAGATTATCTGATGGTTTATTTGAAATCGGAGTTCATATAGCGGATGTGAGTCATTGGGTTAAAGAAAGAGGTTTAATTGATAAAGAAGCTATTAAAAGAGGTTTCTCGGTTTACTTAGTAGACAGGACTATTCCTATGCTTCCCGAAGTGCTATCAAACGATGTTTGCAGTTTAAATCCTAACGAAGATAAGCTCACATTTTCTGCAGTGTTTAATATATCAAAAGATGGTGTTGTTAAAAATTCTTGGTTTGGCAAAACGGTAATTAATTCTGATAAAAGGTTTACTTACGAAGAGGCTCAAGGAGTAATAGATGGTAAGATTAAAAGCCCCTATACTAAAGAACTTCAAGACATTCTAGAAATTACTAAAAAGATGAGGAAGGGTAGAATTAATAATGGGGCTTTAGAGATTGGCCATGATGAAGTGCATGTTGAGGTTGATGCAAAAGGAACTCCAATTAATATTTCTGTTGAAAAAGGAATTGATTCACAAAAGCTGATAGAAGAGCTTATGGTTTTAGCTAATAGAGAAGTTGCGCTTTTTGTTGGAGGAAAGGATAGTAAAGGTTTGTGTATGTACCGAATTCATGAAAGACCCGACAAAGATTCATTAGCTGAGCTTTTATCATTTCTTAAAAAGTTAGGACACAACTTTGATTTTAAAAGCTATAACTTATCTTCTAAAGATCTTAATTTATTATTACAAAATATTAGTGGCACAGACGAAGAATTCTTGGTTAAATCAGTTGTTGTGAGATCGCTACCTAAGGCAATTTATTCTATAGACAATAAGGGGCACTTCGCTATGGCCTTAAAACACTACGCTCACTTTACATCTCCAATTAGAAGATACGCCGATTTTTTAGTTCACAAAGCCTTGCAAAAGAAGCTTGAAGGAAGACAAACAAACAAGAGTGATACTGTATTTTATAAAGATATGTGTCAAAAGTTGTCTCAGCGAGAGATTGAGGCTGCTTCGGCTGAGAGATTATCTGTAGCGCTCAAGCAAACAGAATATATGATTACTAAAAAGGGAGAAGTGCGGAGTGGTATTATATCTGGCATTACTGAATGGGGAATATATGTTCAAGACATTAAGACTAAGTCCGAAGGTATGATTAAGCTTAAAGAAATGAGGGATGATTTCTATATCTTTAGCAAAGAAAACTTTTCTATTGTTGGATCTCGAACTAAAAAGAAGTATTCTCTTGGAGGTAGGGTAAAATTCAAGGTCGCAGGTGGAGATATTGAGCGTAAAATACTAGATTATACTTTAATATAATGGCATTATCAGTCGGAATTGTTGGCTTTCCTAATGTTGGAAAGTCTACTCTATTTCAAACACTAACAAAGAAGCAAGTTGATTGTGCAAATTATCCTTTTTGTACCATAGATCCTAATGTAGGGATTGTAGAGGTCAAAGACAAAAGGGTTTTAGAACTTGTTAAAATATTTAATCCTAAGAAAACCATTTACTGCACGGTTCAGTTTACCGATATTGCAGGTCTAGTTGAGGGTGCTAGCCGGGGCGAGGGGCTAGGCAATAGATTCTTAGCCAATATCAGAGAAACAGATGTGATCGTCTATGTTTTAAGAGCTTTTGAAGACTCTAATATATCTAATGTTTTAGATAGCGTTAATCCTAAAAAAGAGATAGAGCTTTTAAACACGGAGTTAATATTTAAAGATTTAGAAACGGTAGACAAAAGGATCAATTCTTTAGAAAAAGAAATAAGGGCTCAGAAGAAAGAGGCCAAAAAAGAAATGGAGGTCTTTTTGAGAGCAAAAGGTATTCTTGAAAAAGGAGAGGTATTAATTGATTCTAATTTAGAACAAGAAGATATAGAATTATTAAAACCATATCAATTACTTACAATTAAACCAAGAATATATTTGCTAAATGGAAAGAAAGGAGAGGTTGATGAATTTGACGATTGTATCGTTATGGATATTTTAAATGAGTTTGAATTTTCTAATTTTAGTCCCGCCGAGAGATTAGAGTTGGGTTTGTCGGAAGAATCGGGAATAGATCAATTAGTTCAAAAAGCTTATGAGCTACTTAATTTAATAACATTTTTTACTGTTGGTTCTGATGAGGTTAGGGCTTGGGAGATTAAAAGGGGTTACTTAGCTCCAGAGGCCGCCGGAGTAATACATACTGATTTCGAAAGAGCTTTTATTAAAGCCGATGTTATCAACTATCAAGAATTTATTAAAATTAAAGATATGACTGAAGCTAGAAAGAGAGGGTTAATTAGAATGGAAGGAAAAGAATATGTTGTGCAAGATGGTGACATTATGGAAATTAAAAGTGGGGTTTGATTTTATTCTTGTTTTTGCTATAGTAACTCTTGTGATTTTAAATTTAACTATCGCCGTCTAGGCGTTTTTTAGTGAAAAATATATGGATTGGGACAATAAAGAAAAAGAATTAGCTTCTCTTTACGATCAACAAAGAGAAGATTTAGAAGAAGAATTAGAGACTGAGATTAAAATTGTTTTTGCAAGCATTGACAAATATCAAAATTAGCATATACTGACCTCATAGTCCTGAGACCGTGTCCTCGTTAGCTTTTTTGGCAAAAGGGGAAGGAACAGGCGAAAGGTCGCTTATTAAGTTTATCAAAAAATCAAATGGCCAAGAAGCTATATATAGGAAACTTGTCTTACGAGACAAACGCTGACAGATTGAAAGAGGTTTTCTCAGAAGCAGGAGCAGTAGAAACTGCATCTGTTATCACTGACAAGTTTTCCGGAAGATCAAGAGGTTTTGGTTTCGTTGAAATGACAAATGATGAAGATGCTCAAAAAGCAATCGACATGTTCAACGAAAAAGAAATTGACGGTAGAAAGCTTATCGTTAACGAAGCAAAACCAATGACTCCTAGGGACAACAACTAAAAGAGTTAATAGAAGCAAGCGGGAATTACTTTCCCGCTTGTTTTTATTTTAAATAATTGATAATATATTAATATGGAAAAAGAAATAGAAGAAAAGTTAGATGCGATATATAGTTCGGTTGAAAAAACTAGAAAGTATTTTTTAGCTACTATGATAATGACCGTGGCAATGATTGTCTTGCCATTATTAGGTTTAGTTATTGTTATACCTAAAATAATATCTAGTTATATGGAAATATTAAGTATTTAAATTTATGGAAAATTTAAAATCAATTTTAATAGTAGAAGATGATCCTTTTTTAACTGAAATATATGTTTCTAAGTTAGAACCAAGGGGCTATAATATTGATGCTGCTCGAGATGGAGAGGAGGCTTTGGAGTTTTTAAAAACAAAAAGCTTTGATTTAGTTGTCTTGGATATCAATTTACCCAAAATTAGTGGCTGGGATGTTTTAAGAGAAATTAGAAACAATCCTAATACACACGATCTAAAGGTTATTATAGTTTCTAATTTTGAAAACGAAGACCAGCAATTAACAGAAGAGCTAGGGGTCAAGAAGTTTATTGTAAAAATATATCATACCCCTGAGGATATTGCTCAAGAAATAGAGCAAGAGCTTGCTATTTAGGTTTTTTGTTAGACACAAAGTCACATTCGGGATAATTAGAGCAACCATAAAAAGATCTGCCTTTTTTAGATTTTTTCATAACTACATCTCCCTTTTCACATTTAGGACACTTAACTCCGATTCTAGTGTCCACTTTTCTTATATTCTTACAAGTAGGATAATTGGAACACCCCCAAAATGTTCCAAACTTGCTTCTTTTTAAAACCATTTTAGAACCACATTCTTCGCAAGGGTCACTACTCTCTTCTTCCGCGGTTGATTTTGTGTTCTTGCATTCGGGATAATTAGAGCAGGCTAAAAAACTACCAAATCTTCCGACTTTTAAAACCATTTTAGATTTACATTTTTCGCAAATCTCATCTGTTTCTTTTTCTACTTTATTAATTTCCATTTCTTTTTGTTTTAATAATTTAATAAAGGGGTTATAGAAATTAGATAATACTTCTTTCCAGTTAGCTTTATCAATCGCTATTAAGTCTAGCTTTTGCTCTATACCTGCGGTAAAGTTTGGGTCTACTATTTCTTTAAAATGTTCTGATAAGAGATCGCTTACAATAATACCAACTTCACTTGGTATAAATCTTTTTTCCTCGTTTTTAGATACATAGTTTCTTTCTTGTATTGTCGACATTATTGTTGCATAAGTTGATGGTCGTCCAATGCCGTTTTCTTCCAGTGCTTTAATTAATGTTGCTTCGCTATATCTTGCTTTGGGTTGAGTAAAATGTTGCTCGGGAATTACCTTTACTAAGTCTAATAGGTCACTCTTTTCTATTTCGGGTATTGTTTTTTCTTCAGTCTTAATTGGGTAAACCCTTAGAAAACCTTCAAAAACCATTGTTTGCCCCGATGATCTTAGGTGGAATTTCTTTGAAACGGTCTCAATTTCAACTGTTGTTTGGCTTATTATAGCGGGGGACATAAGACTAGCAGTAAACCTAGACCAAATTAAACTATATAGCTTAGTTTGTTTTTCGTCTAGATTGGTAATGTTTAGCGGATTATTTTTAGGGTTAGATGGCCTAATAGCTTCGTGTGCTTCTTGAGCACTTTTTGATTTCGTTTTATATATTTTACCAGACCAATATTTTTCTCCATATTCTTTAACGATATATTCCTTAGCTTCGCTTATAGCATAAGAAGATAGGTTATAGGAATCGGTTCTGTGATAAGTTGTAAGCCCCTTTTCATATAATTGTTGTGCTATTCGCATTGTCATTTTTGCGGAGAATCTTAGCTTCTTGTATGCCTCTTGTTGAAGGGTGCTAGTAATAAATGGTGGAAGGGGACTCTTTTTAACATTTTTCTTGGCTATATCAGAAACTAAGTATTTTTCTTGCTCTAACTCTTTGGCAACATCGTTGGCTGGTAGGGTAAATTTATCTACCTTTTGATTATTAATTTTAACTAACTGAGCAATAAGAGTCAGCTTTTCTTCTTTTGGTTTTAATTCAACATCTATTGTCCAGTATTCCTCTTTTTTAAAATCGTTAATCTCTTTTTCTCGATCAACTACAAATTTTAAAGCAGCTGACTGAACTCTACCGGCCGACAAGCCTCGGGCCACTTTTTTCCATAAAAAAGGAGATAGTTTGTATCCAACAATTCGATCTAAGAATCTTCTTGCTTGCTGAGCGTCAACTAAATTCATGTCAATTTCTCGAGGATTGTTTAAAGATTCCTCTACGGCAGATTTGGTAATTTCATGAAAAGCTATTCTTTGGTATTTATCTAATTTAAGCGTCTCAACCAAATGCCAAGCAATAGCTTCTCCTTCTCGATCTGGATCGGTTGCTAGATAAACTGTGTCAGCTTTTTTGACCAACCTCTTAAGCTCATCTATTGTTTTCTTAGCTTTGGGTAATGATTTGTATTGTGGTTCAAAGTTATTTTCTACATCAATGCCAAGTTTTGTTTTAGGTAAATCCCTTACATGACCAAAAGAAGATGTGATATTATATCCTTTTTTTAAAAAGCTTTTTATAGTTTTTGATTTTGTCGGACTTTCAACGATAATTAGATCCATTTGTTTAGTTCTTTTAGGGCTTCTAAATATATTTTATTTAATAATTCTTTTTCTTCTGTGGTGAATTTTTTCAAGACAAAGTCACTCACTTCTTCAGGTTTTGTATTAGGTAAAATTCCAATTCTTATTCTAGTGAAGTCTTTAGTACTAATTTCTTTAATTATTGAAGCCACTCCTTTATGACCGGCAGGACCACTGTCTTTGGATATTTTAATCTTTCCTATTTCAATATCAATATCGTCATGAACAACAATAATATTTTCGGGCTTTATTCCAAACTTTTTAATTGTCTTTCTGACAACTATTCCTGAGAGATTCATAAAACTATGAGGTTTTATAATCACTAAGTTTTGGTTTTGAGATATTTCAGCATTAAGTTTTTCCGAAAAAGAGAAATCTTCTAAATGATTATCTTTAACAAAAATATCTACCAAGTCAAAGCCGGCGTTGTGCCGACTGCCTTTGTATTTGTCTCCGGGATTACCCAATCCAATAATGCAATTCTTCATATTATTACTATACCATATTACTTGTAAAAAAAGAAAATTCTGGTAGAATTGACTATATGAAAAACATAATGTATGAATTTTTGGATTTAGTCAAGATAGTTTTAATTGCCTTGATAGTAGTTTTGCCTATCCGTTACTTTTTATTCCAGCCATTTATCGTTAATGGTCAATCAATGGAGCCTACTTATTGTGATCGTGATTATTTGTTGGTAGATCAAATTTCTTATCGTTTTAAAGAACCTCAAAGAGGCGAGGTTATTGTTTTTTATTACCCTGAAGATGTTCGTTTTCGTCACATTAAAAGAATTGTTGGTTTGCCCGGCGAAACCATATCAATAACAAACGATAAGATAGAGGTTATTGATACTGATGGTAATATTTTTGAGATAGATGAGTCTGAGTATTTGCCATTTAACATTACAAAATTAGGTGAAGTTGAGTTAGTTTTGCCCGAAGATAGTTTCTTTGTTATGGGGGATAACCGAGGAGCTTCTTTTGATTCGCGAAAGTGGGGTTATCTACCAGAAGAATATATTATTGGTAAGGTTTTCTTAAGAGCATATCCGTTTCAAAGATTTGAATTAATTGAGGCTCCAGCCTACTAAAACAATGAAAAAAACAAAATTTCAAAAGCCAACAGGAATGCACGATATTATATTTGGAGATCAAAAGTATTTTCAAAGTATAATTAGCACAGTTGAGGGTGTTTCCGACTATTATGGGTTTTCAAAAATTGATACACCGATACTAGAAGATGAAGATCTTTTTTTGAAAGGAGTTGGTGAGGCAACAGATATATCGGAAAAAGAAATGTATACCCTAAAGACTAAGGGTGGCGACAGACTCGCTTTAAGGCCCGAGGGCACAGCATCGGTTGTGAGGTCATATATTGAGTCTGGTATGGCTAATAGGCCACAACCTGTAAAACTCTACTATATCGGCCCATTTTTTCGTCATGAACGCCCTCAAGCTGGAAGATATCGTCAATTTTATCAATTTGGTCTAGAAGTATTGGGGGATAGCAATCCTGTTATTGACGCCCAGATAATAAATATTGTTTATTCTATACTAACAGACTTAAAATTAAAGAATATATCAATAGAAGTTAATAGTATTGGAGACAAAGAATGTCGCAATGCTTATAAAAAAACTCTAGTAAAGTATCTTAAATCTAAATCATCGTTGCTTTGTTCTGATTGTAAGAGAAGAACTAAAGAAAACCCTTTAAGGTTTTTTGATTGTAAAGACCCAAAATGTCAAGCTGTTAAGGCAGAAGCTCCTAAGATAATTGATAACTTATGTGAGGATTGCCATTCTCATTTTAAGCAGACTCTTGAATATTTAGACGGCCTTGAACTTCCTTATCAAATTAATCCTTGCTTAGTGCGTGGATTAGATTATTACACCAAAACTGTTTTTGAGTTTTTTGTAACCACAAAAGAAGGTAAGTCTTTGGCTTTAGGTGGTGGTGGTCGTTATGATTATTTAGTGAAGTTGCTTGGAGGTAAAGAAACACCGGCAGTTGGTGCTGCTTTTGGAATAGAAAGAATTATGCAAGCCATGAAAGATATGAATTTAATTGATGGACCAAAGTCAAAGGATAAAGTTTTCTTAGCTCAAATTGGTATTTTGGCTAAGAGTAAGAGTTTAGTTTTAATAGAGTCTTTGCGTAGAGCCAAAATTCCAGTAGTTGAGTCGTTAGGTAAGGATGCGCTTAAAATTCAAATGACTAAGGCATCAAGGATCGGCTCTAAGTTCATAATTATTATTGGGCAAAAAGAAGCAACAGAAAACTCGGCAATAATTAAAAACATGGAAACTGGACGGCAAGAAACGGTTGCGCTAGATAAAGTAGTATCTAAAATTAAAAAAGGATAATATGTGTATATTTTGCGATATAGCAAACAAGCAAGCTCCAGCATCAATAATATATGAAGATAATTTATCTTTGGTTTTTAAAAATATTAGGCCATCAGCCCCAATTCATTTGTTAATTATTCCTAAAAAACATATAGATTCAATTGATCATATTGACGATAAAGACGAAGCATTGGTGGGTCATTTGCTTTGTGTCGCACAAAAGGTCGCCAAACAAGAGAAATTATCTGGATACAAGTTAGTGGTTAATGTTGGTAGGGATGGAGGTCAAGAGATATTTCATCTTCATATACACTTGCTAAGTGGCTGGAATAATGCTAAGGATAGAGATATAATACACAATTAAACAGTAGTTGCTGTTAGTTGTATAAATAAAAATGTCGTTAGAAATAAAAAAACAAGATAGAGAAACTACTCAGAGCTTAATTCGCAGATTTACTAAAGCGATCAAGCAAAGTGGTATATTAAGAGAGGCAAGAAGAAGAAGATTCTTCGAGCGACCACTTGGCAAACAAGCCAAAAAAGCAGTAGCTCTTAGAAAGATTAGAGCTCGAGAAGAGTATGCTAAAGCTGAGAAGTTAGGACTTAACAAAGACAAGGGTTTTAGAAGATAACCAAATGTTTAAAGATCAAATACAAGATGATCTTAAAAATGCAATGAAAGGTGGTGACACTATTACACTATCTGTTTTGCGCATGACCCTGTCTGTTATTAATGAAAAAGAAAAGATTAAAAGGTATAATTTTTCGAAAGAGGGGTTGTCTGAAGAAGACTTGGTTTTGAAAAGTAAGCTTAACGACGAAGAATTAATGGATATTATTTTTTCCGAAGTAAAAAAGAGAAAAGACTCAATTAAAGAATTTGAAAAAGGCAATAGAGAAGATTTGGTTTCAAAAGAGAAAGCTGAATTAGATTGCTTGCTAAAATATTTACCTCAACAAATGTCCGAAGAAGAATTAAGGCCGATTGTTCAAAAAGCAATTGACGAGTCGGGTAAAGATTTTGGTAAGATTATGTCTCTAGTTATGCCTCAGGTGAAGGGTAAGGCCGACGGTTCTCAAATTAGTGCTATTGTTAAAGAATTATTACAATAAATGGCTGTTCTAGTATCAGTTAATAATTTAACAGATTTTAAAGTTAGTAGTATCTTTGTTAGACGGATTATTAAATCCGTTTTTTTAAACGAAGGAGTAAAGAGCGCAGAGATATCGGTTGCTTTTTTAGGCGAAGACGAAATTAGAAATATTAATAAGGAGTATCGCAACAAAGATAAGGCTACTGATGTCTTGTCTTTTTTGTTAGATAAAGATAATATGATCGGAGAGATTATAATCTGTCCAACAAAAGTTAAAGGGGAGTTATCCGAAGTTCTAATACACGGTTCTTTGCATTTATTAGGTTATGATCATGAGAAAAGCAAGAAAGAAAGAGATTTAATGAGAGCCAAAGAAGACTTTTATTCTTTTTGACTTTTGTTGTTTTTTTGCTATTCTTTAATTGATTTGTAATTTTATAAAAAGAGTAGTATACTTAACTATTAAGCTTTAAAATTTATGTCTAATAACATTATTACAGGAATAGATATTGGAACTGGTAGCGTTAAGGTTGTTTCGGCGAGGAAAAATCCCGAAACTTTAAATTTTGAAGTTTTGGCTAAAATTCAGAAGCCAATACTTGGTGTTAGAAAGGGAGTCGTTTCTGATATAGACGAAGTTTCGAGTGCTATTAAAGAGTGTATTAAAGAAATTGAAGTTCAGATTAACGAAAAAATAGATGGCGCATATGTTAATGCTAACGGAAGTCACATATCATGCACATCTTCTCAGGGTTTAGTTTCTGTTTCTCGAGCCGATCAGAGAATATCTTTAGAAGATATTGATAGAGTTATTCAAGCTGCTAGAGCGTTTCCTGTTTCTAAGAATAAAGAGATAATAGATGTTTATCCCAAAGAGTTTATCATTGACGGAGAGAGAGGAATCAAAGACCCTCTAGATATGCAGGGGGTGAGATTTGAGGCCGAAGTGTTAGTTGTTGAGGGCTTCTCTCAGTATATTAAAAATACAAGCCAAGTAATACTAGACAGTGAATTACAATTATACGATGTTGTAATTAATCCACTAGCAGCTGCTAGCTCTGTTGTTAATTCAAAGGACAAAGAAAGAGGGGTTGCTGTAATTGACATTGGAGCTAACACAACATCGTTAGCTGTATTTGAAGAAGGTAGTTTATTGCATTTGGCTGTTTTCCCAATAGGCTCTAATAATATCACTAACGATATTGCTATTGGTCTTAAGACAGATATTGATACGGCCGAAGAGATTAAACTTACTTTTGGTTCTTGTTCAGTTCAAAAAGGAGATAAGAAGATAGAAAAGGTAACATCCAAAGAATCAGAAGAGATTGTTTCTTTTTCTCGTGCCGTCTTAAGAAAGATTATTGAGGCTCGTGTTTCTGAAGTTTTTGATTTAATTGAAGCTGATTTAGAGAGAATATCTAAGAATCAAAAACTTCCAGCTGGTATAATATTAACAGGAGGAGGTTCAGAGTTACCCGGGATATCAGAATTAGCTAAAAAAGAATTTAAGCTTCCTTGTCGGGTTGGTCATCCACTTAATTTTACTCCTGAAATAGTTGATTCTAAATTTTCAGTTGCTTGTGGCTTAGTAGTAATCGGAAATGATTTAGACGATGGCGAGTCGGACAGTATGTTCTCGAGTATTGGGAGTAAAATTAGAAGTTTTTTTAAAATGCTTATACCATAATGGATAAAACAACAAAAATTAAAGTAGTAGGTGTCGGTGGTTCTGGATCAAATGCTGTCACCAGAATGATGAAGTGTAAGCTAGAAGGAGTTGAGTTGATTGCTATTAATACCGATTTACAGGACTTAAAGAAAGCTAGCGCTCATACCAAGATAAGAATTGGACAAGAGAGCACTAAGGGTTTGGGAACGGGCATGAATCCTAATCTTGGCAAAATAGCTGCCGAAGAAGATCGCGACACAATCAAACAAGCGATAGCAGGTGCCGATTTGATTTTTATTGCTTGTGGTCTTGGAGGTGGTACTGGCACTGGCGTTGCTCCAGTTGTAGCTCAAATAGCCAAAGAAATGGGCATATTAACAATAGCAGTAGTTACTACCCCCTTTTCTTTTGAAGGAAAGGAAAGATCTCGTATCGCAACTAAAGGAGAAGAAGTTTTAAAAGATAGCGTTGATACTCTTATTTCTGTTTCTAACGACAAACTATACAATTTTATAGACTCCAAAATGTCGATTGAGTCTGCTTTCTGGATGTGCGACGAAGTATTAAGGCAAGCAGTAAGTGGGATATCTGATCTTATCACTTTACCTGGGATAATAAATATAGATTTTGCTGATGTTAAGGCAATGTTAAAAGATTCGGGTTCAGCTATTTTTGGTATTGGTATTGCTTCTGGAGAAAATCGATACAAAGAAGCAACGCTTAGCGCACTTAACTCTCCTTTTATAGATGTTTCGTGCAATAAGGCAAAGGGAGTTCTTTTTAATGTAAGTGGAGGGGAAGATATTAGTTTGGTAGAAATCAACGAAATCGCTAAGACAATTAAAGAAAGAGTGTCTACAGATGCCAGAATAATATTTGGTGCTGTCCAAGGCGAGGATCTTAAAAAAGGTGAAATAAAAGTAACCGTTGTCGTGACAGGATTTTAAAAATTAATTTAATAAATTATGGATAATAAAACTAAATCTGTTAAAAAGAGGAGTGGGGAAATTGTTGATTTTGATTTGGAAAAGATAAGGCTAGCCGCTTACAAAGCTCTTACATCTTCTGGGCAAGGGGATGGTATAATATCAGCTCGTGTTGCAAAAAGAGTCGGTGAGTTAGTTGATATGAGGTTTAAAAAAGAAGAAATTCCCAATGTTGAGCAAATACAAGACACAGTTGAAGAAGTTTTAATCCTAGAAGGTTTAGTAGAAGCCGCTAAAGCATTTATTCTTTATCGAGAAAAAAGGAGAGAAATTAGAGAAACCGTAGCTGAATTTGATGAGTCAACCGAGATCATTGATAAATATTTAAAAGAGTTAGATTGGCAGATAAAAGAAAATGCTAATATGACATATTCTTTGCAAGGCCTTAATCAATATACTGTTTCGCGTATTGCTAAAAAATATTGGCTAAACAGAGTTTATCCTGAGAATATTAGAAAGGTGGCTGAGGAAGAAGATATACATATTCATGACTTAGATTCTCTCTCAACTTATTGTTGTGGTTGGGATTTGCAAGATTTATTAGTTAGGGGTTTTGGAGGGGTTCCATCTAAGATAGAATCTAAGCCTCCAAAGCATCTAAGAACTGCGCTAGGTCAGGTTGTTAATTTCTTTTTTACTCTTCAGGGGGAGAGTGCTGGCGCACAAGCTATGAGTAGTTTTGATACTCTTTTAGCTCCCTTTATCAGATACGACAACTTAAGCTACAATCAAGTCAAGCAATCAATACAAGAGTTTTTGTTTAATTGTATGGTTCCAACTAGAGTTGGATTTCAGTGCCTTTCTGAAGATACTGAAATATTAACCAAAGATGGTTGGAAGGGATACAGCGAGGTTAAAAAAGGCAATATTATAAAGACATTTAATATCGAAAAAGGAATCATAGAAGAAAAAAAGGTTAAGCATGTCTTTAATCGGGAGTACAGTGGAAAAATGTATAGGATTCTTAATAGAATTCAAGATCAGCTTATCTCTCCGGGGCATCGTATGGTGAGGAAAAAGTTTAACAGTGAAGAATATGTTTTAGAAGAAGTGGAGGATGTGGTTAAATTAAAATCACCACAAGCTATTCCTATTGCCGCCAACAACAATAATCAAGATATCAAGCTTACCAACGAAGAAATAAGGTTAGTGGCTTGGATTGTTTCGGAGGGGAGCATGGAAGTCAAGGGAAATTGGAGAAGAATAATGATTTATCAATCAAAAGAAAAGAACCGAGAGAAGTATGAAGAAATTCTTGCACTTTTAGATTTGCTTGGTCTTGAATATAGCTTGCAAAATGGAACAAAGTCATTGGGGGATGTTGTGGTTCAGATTAGATTCAATGCTGAAAACTCCAATAGAATTTTAGGTCTTTTTGATGGAAGAGAAAGCGTTAAAGCTATTCCAAATAAGTTTCTTGAGATGAGTCAGAGGCAGAGTCAGGTTTTTCTTGAGACCTACATTAAAGGTGATGGACATGAGAATTCCAAGATTACGGTTTCTGATGAAAAAATATTGGAAGATTTGCAAAGAATTATAGTTAATGCTGGCTACGGTTTTACTACAGCTCAGAGAGAATCTTCCGGCGTGGGCAAAAAACTCCTTTATATTTTAAGGATAATCAGACACCAAGAAACTTATATTAGAGAGATTAAGGAGGTCCATTACAATGGAGTTATTTGGTCGGTAAATACAGACAATGAAACGGTTATTGCCAAAAGAAAAGGTAAGGTTTTCATAACAGGGAACACTCCTTTTATAAATTTGTCTTTGGATGTCAAAACTCCTAAGTTTTTAGAAAATCAGCCAGTAATAATTGGTGGCAAGGCACAAGACAAAAATTACGGTGATTTTCAGCCTGAAATGGATGTTTTGAATAGAGCTCTTTACGAAGTAATAATGGAGGGCGATTCTAAAGGTAGACCTTTTACATTTCCAATTCCAACAATATCTATTACTAAAGATTTTGACTGGGATAATCCTAGCTTAGAGCCAATGTGGGAGGCTACAGCTAAGTATGGAATAAACTATTTTTCAAACTTTGTTCAGTCCGATATGAACCCCGAAGACTTTAGGAGTATGTGTTGTCGTTTGAGATTGTCTAACAAAGAGCTTATCAGAAGAGGTGGTGGATTGTTTGGTTCCCAGCCATTAACTGGTTCTATTGGCGTTGTCACGATTAATATGCCACGAATTGGATATACTTCCAAAACAAGAAAAGAGTTTTTCGAAAGATTAAGTTATCTAATGGATGTTTCTAGAGATAGTCTTGAAATTAAAAGAAAAGCTCTAGATGATTTAATAGAAAAAGGGCTTTATCCATATACTCGTCATTATTTAGATTCTGTTAAAAAAATGAGAGGAAGCTATTTTGGCAATCACTTTTCTACAATTGGTCTTTTGGGTATGAACGAAGCGATTTTAAACTTTATGGGTGAGGATATTAGCTCTAAGCGTGGCAAAGCTTTTGCTCTAGAGGTTCTCAACTTTATGAGAGATCGATTAATAGAGTATCAAGAAAGCACTGGTAATTTGTATAATCTAGAAGCTACTCCAGCCGAAGGAACATCTTTTAGGCAAGCCAAATCAGATAGAGAAAAATACCCAGATATTATAACGGCTGGAACTAAGAAAGTTCCATACTATACCAATTCAACACATTTGCCAGTAAACTATACCGATGATGTTTTTGAAGCTCTTGACCATCAAGACAAACTTCAATGTGCATATACCGGTGGAACTGTTTTGCATTTGTTTGCTGGAGAGAAGATGAACGACACTGCGTCGGTTAAAAAATTAATCAAAACTATATTTGAAAAGTATCATTTGCCCTATGTTACATTTACTCCAACATTTTCAATATGTCCTTCTCATGGGTATATAGCCGGTGAACACTTTACTTGCCCTAAGTGTACTATTGAGCAACCATGCGAAGTTTATTCTAGGATTGTTGGATATATCCGTCCAGTGCAACAGTTTAACTCTGGAAAACAGCAAGAATTTAAAGAAAGAAAGGAGTATAAGGTAAAAGCATCATGATTGAAATCGGCGGGTTACAGAAGACTACTTTGATTGATTATCCAGGTAATGTTGCCTGCACTGTATTTCTAGTTGGTTGTAATTTCCGTTGTCCTTGGTGTTATTCTCCGGAAATTGTTTTGCCTGACCTTATTACTCGTCAGCCTAAAATATCTCAAAAAGAATTATTTGATTTTCTAAACTCTAGAAAAGGATTATTGGATGGTGTTGTTATCTGTGGGGGTGAGCCAACCATCCAGCCAGAATTATTTGATTTCTTAGCTAAGATAAAGTCTTTGGGGTTTAAAATAAAACTAGATACCAATGGTTCTAATCCGGAGGCAATAAGGGAGGTGCTAGATAAAAATCTAGTTCAGTATATTGCCATGGATATTAAGTCTGTTCTTGATAGTAAGAGATATCAAGAAGCTACTGGATCTGGGATTAATATAGATTCAATTATTGAAAGTATTAATTTGATCAAAGGATCTAACATTGATTACGAATTTAGAACCACAGTTGTCCCTGCTTTTCATAGCGTTGAAGATATAATTAAAATAGCTCAATCAATAGCTCCAGCCAAAAAGTATTTTATCCAGTCTTTTCGTGCTGAGAAGAACATCGATTCTCGCTTAACTTCGGTTAAGCCGTACAGCGAAGAGGTGATGCAACAAATTAAAGAGAAAATACATCATCTTTTCGAAGTCTGCTCTGTTAGATGACTCAATCTCAGAAGTTAGTTTTCCTGTGTGTTGCTTTTGCTTTCGGAATATTTCTCCCATTTGGTGGAGAAATATTTTTAATAATAGGTTTAGCCATTTTCTTATCTTTTAATAGAGGTTTTTGGGGGATATTATTGGTTACTGTTTGGTTTGGTTCTTTTTGGTACGATAGTCATGTGAATTACGATTATGATTTAATTAGCGATTCTTTTTCGGGAGTTGTTATTGCGAGCCCTAAACCGGGCAATTTTGTATTAGGAGTAGAAGATGAGAAGGTTCTTTTAATAACTGAATCCCGATCTAATTACAAATGTGGCGATATTCTTTTAGTAGATGATGCGCCTCAAAAGCCCGAGCCATTTGATGGGTTTGACTATCCTAATTATTTAGCCAAAGATGGTATTCGCTATACGGTATTTTCTAATAATGTTTCAGTCATTGATAGAGAAAAGTTATTGCGGTGTTATTTATATTCTTTTAAAGATAAAGCTCAGAATTATATTTTTCGTGCTTTGCCCGAACCTAACTCATCGATTGTGTCAGCAATGCTTTTGGGTGAGAAAAGGGGAATCAGTGATTATTGGAGAGATGTCTTAGCTATTGCTGGGGTGAGTCATATTGTAGCGGTATCGGGTCTTCATGTTACTGTAATATCAGTAATTTTCTTTATAATTGCTAATAATATTGGAATATCTAGAAGAAGAGCTCTGCTTTTTGTTATCTTGGCAGTTCTATTCTTTGTGCTAATGACTGGACTGCAATCATCAGCTATAAGGGCGGGGATTATGGGAACAGTGGCATCTTTAGCGATATTCTTTGGAAGAATGAATAATTCTTTAAGAATAATATTTATTACTGCAGCAATTATGTTATTTTTTAATCCTTTACTCTTAGCTCACGACATTGGCTTTCAGCTTTCTTTTTTGGCAGTGCTTGGAATAATTCTATACAGTTCTTTTTTTGAAAAGATATTTTGGTTTGCCCCAGCTGTCTTAAAAGAGATATTAGCAATGAGTTTCGCTTCTTATGTTTTTACATTTCCAGTTTTGATGTATCATTTTGGATCTGTTTCGTTAGTTTTCCCAATTACTAATATTTTAATTATTCCATTGCTTTATCCAATTATGATTACTGGTATTGCTTTTGTTTTTACTTCTTTTGTATCTGAGATTTTAGCTTTTTTCTTGTTGATTCCCTTGTGGCTAATGACTCAGTATCTTGTATTGGTAGTAAGTTATTTTTCCAGTTTTGATTGGTCCAGTATTAGCTTTAATTTTATCTGGGCTTTTGTAATTGTTGGGTTTTTCTTGTTTTGGGGCTTTAAGCCTAAGGAAGTGGGGTTTAAATGAGCTGTATTGACAGGGAGTGCAAATGTTGTTATGAAGAAGCGGCATGAAGTCTGTGTACTTTTTGTTCCAAGCACCTAACTGTACTGGTAAGGACTTGGAAAAATGGGAAGAGGGAGAGCTTCCTCATTGTTGCTCTAAGCAATTAAAAGCAATAGAAGGAAGTGGCCAAGAAACTTGTAGTCTTGGTTGTCACGAAATCGAGTGGGATATTCGTGACCTCAACCTTTGGATAGTGGTAAAATCTTCTTAACAGAGGTGGATTAAGTGAAGAGATGTTTTACTGTGGGAGTATTTGCCGTTCCTGCGATAGTCAGAGATTGCGAAGTTCGCATTAAAGTGAATGTGCGGACAGACCAAAAGAGGCAAAAAGAGATCGCTGGGATTGACTCCGAAGTAAAGATCATTGACCTCTTAGGAGGCGGAGTCAAAGAGGGCGAGAGTTTCTTAGAAGCTCTTGTCCGAGAGGTTGAAGAAGAAAGCGGTTGCCAGATGAAATCGCTGGGAGAGTTTCGTGGTCCATTGGTGGCCGGAAACGATATGGCATTTTGGATGCCGATTGAATTAATTGGCGATCCTAGGCCAACAGAAGAGGCCCTAGAACATATTTGGATTTCTAGGGATGAATTTGAAGCCGAGAACCAATACCGTTGTGTTGGCAAGCTCGGCAAGGAGGGAAGAATTGGGAGAATGATCAGAGAAGCGTTTTCCTTCTATGGGGCGAGTGTTTTCACATACTCTCCCTAAAGGGGGTAAATTTTATTAAATTTACCCCTTTTCACTTTTCGGTATTTATGCTACAATATCTTCAAGTATTCCGCTTTTTAGGAAAACTTAGAGATGAAATGCAATATTTAGAGCTAAAGAACCAACTTAATAATTTCTTAATTTTCTCTATTAAAGATATTGAGAAGATGGATCCGGGCTTCCATAGTCAAAGATTGAGCGAGTGGCAAAAAAAGAACTATGTTAGAAAGATAAGGCAAGGATTCTATATCTTTTCGGATTTGTCATTAAATGAGCAAGCCTTGTTTGTTATTGGAAATAGGATATACTTTCCTTCATATATTTCTTTAGAGATGGCTTTATCGATTTATGGAATTATTCCCGAGTCAGTTTATCTAGTAACTTCGGTAACATCACAAAATACAAAGGTAATAAATACGCCAATTGCCCGTTTTAGTTATCGCCATATTAGTCCTCGTCTTATGTTTGGCTACAAGCTCTTAGAATACGGAAATCATCGCTACAAGATTGCTGAGCTAGAGAAGGCAATATTAGATTATCTTTATCTGAACCCTAGCATTAATTCTATTGATTCTTTTGAGGGAGTTAGGTTTAACAAAATAGAACTAAGGACTATGTTAGATTTTAATAAATTTAATAGTTATTTAAATTTCTTTAAAAGCAAGTCTTTGGCTTCTAGGACTAGCTTACTTTTAGACTTTATAAACAATGATTAATTTACAAGAAATAGAGCAACATTATCCTAAAGAGCAAAGAGCTTTTAAGAGAAATATCTTAAGGGAGTATTTGCAGTATAAGATTTTAGAAATTATATTTAATTCAAAATATTCTCAGGAATTAGTCTTTTTGGGAGGAACAGCGCTTCGTATTGTTTATAGTAATGCAAGGTTTTCTGAAGACTTGGATTTTGATAATTTAAATATTACCGAAGGTCAATTCTCAGATCTGGCAAAGATAATAAAAAAAGAACTCGAGCTTCAAGGTTACGAAGTTGAGATTAAGAATGTTTTTAAAGGAGCTTATCGTTCATATATTAAAATTCCAAATATTCTTTTTGATAATAGTTTGTCAGGATTTCAAGAAGAAAAGATTACAATCCAGATAGACACAGTTCCTCAAGTTTTTAATTATAATAAAGAAATTAAGATTTTAAACAAGTTTGATGTTTTTACTCAAATATTCGTAACTCCAATTGACATACTTCTTTCTCAGAAGATATATGCCGCCCTAAATCGTAAGAGATCCAAGGGACGAGATTTCTTTGATATCATTTTTCTTTTTTCTCAAACTCAACCAAACTATCAATATTTAGACAAGAAACTTAATATTAAAAACATGGAAGAGCTTAAGAGTTTGTTTTTAGATCAAACAAAAGATGTTGATTTTGATGAATTGGCAAGAGATGTGAAGCCTTTTTTAATTAATTATAAGGATAGTAAAAAAATAACTATGTTTAGAGAGTATATAAAATCTTTATGAAAGACGAAAACTATTACTTAAAAGTATCGAGATATTCCGATTTAGAAGATAAAAACGAAAGAATATTATATCGATTTTTAGAGATGCTGACAGGATTAATATCTTGGTCGGTTTTAATTTCAGCTATTCTTTGCTCCTACTTCTATCCATTGGTAGCTGCTTGTGTTATTGTGGTTTATGCTGTTTACTGGTTTTTTCGTTCTATATATTTTTCAATTCATCTAAGAAGCGGCTATGCTAAAATGAAAAAATCAGAGAAAACTGATTGGTTAGCTAAATTAAAAGAGCTTGATCCTGTGGACATCTATCATTTAGTTGTTATTCCAACTTATGATGAATCGGAGCAGATATTAAGAAATACAATTCAATCTATTGTTAAAAATGATTATCCACTAGACAAGATAATATTGGTATTAGCTTTTGAAGAAAGAGCGGGAGGGGATGCTGTTCAAAAAGCCAATAATCTAAAACAAGAATTTGATTCTAGGTTTTTTAAAGTTTTAACTACATTTCATCCAAAAGATATTCCAGGAGAAATTGCCGGCAAAAGTTCTAACGAAGCTTGGGCAACCAAGGTAGCCAAGAAAGAGGTAATTGATAAACTTAATATCCCATACGAAGACATCATTCTAACCTCTCTAGATTCAGATACTATAGTTTATCCAAAGTATTTTAGTTGCCTTACATATCTTTATCGCACAGTAGATAATCCAACTAGGAGTAGTTTTCAGCCAGTCCCATTATATATTAATAATATATGGGAAGCATCTCCTGTTTCTAGGATTTTTGCATTCTCTTCTACTTTTTGGCACACTATTAACCAAGAGAGGCCCGAAAAGCTTGTAACTTTTTCTTCTCACTCTATGAGCTTCCAAGCGTTGATAGATATTGATTTTAAGCAGACTAATGTTGTTTCCGAAGATTCTCGGGTATTTTGGCAGTGCTTTTTAAAGTACGATGGGGACTACAAGACAGTTCCAATGTATTATCCAGTTTCAATGGATGCCAATGCAGCACCTACTATTATTAAAACGGCTGCCAATATTTACAAACAAACTAGGCGTTGGGCTTATGGCGTTGAAAATATTCCATATTTTATTTTTGGATTTATTAAAAACAAAAACATACCAATGTCTAAGAAGGTACCAATGTTTATTGAAATGATTGAGGGTAAAGTAAGTTGGGCAGTAGCACCAACACTAATATTTTTACTTGGATGGCTTCCCTTTTTGTTAGGTCGCGAAGATTTTAGTCAAACTGTAGCTAGTTATAGCTTGCCATTAATGTTGAGTAAAATCCTTACATTCTCTATGATTGGGTTAATTGGTTCGGCCTATTTAAGCATATTGCTTTTGCCGCCTAGGCCGTTAGAGTACAATAGGTCTAAGATATTAGTTTTTGCAGTTCAGTGGGTTTTAGTTCCTTTTACAATGATATTCTTTAGTGCCTTGCCAGCGCTTGATGCTCAAACTCGTTTAATGCTCGGCAAATATATGGGTTTTTGGCCAACTCCTAAGTTTAGGCATCAGTCTTTTTAATTTGACATTTTTTTTCAAATTAACTATTATTAACCATATGGATAAAAATATTAATCGAATTATTATAGGTTTAGTTTTAGTGCTCTTTTTGTTAGTAGGAGTTCTGATTGGTTATTGGATCAATAGCAGTCCTATTGTTTATGAATCAGGCCAATCATATATTCCTGTTAGTGTTTCTCAAGAAGAAGCGGTGGTGTCAGTAGTAGAAAGTGTCTCTCCAGCAGTAGTTAGTATTGTGGCAGTTAAAGATGTTCCCATTGTTCAAAGAAGAAGTATGGATCCTTTCAACTTTTATTACGACCCATTCTTTGACTATTTCTACGAAGAAAGAGGAACCGAGAGAGTAGAAGTCGGTGGTGGAACGGGCTTCATTATTTCTAGTGATGGTTTGGTTTTAACCAATCGTCATGTTGTTTCTGATACAGACGCCGAATATACCATATTCACTAACGATGGCACTAGCTATGAAGTTGAGGTGTTAGCACGAGACAGTTTTCAGGATTTAGCGATGCTACAAATTAAAGATGGTAGTAACTTCCCAACTGTTAAGTTAGGAGATTCGGACAATTTAAAGATCGGTCAGACAGCTGTTGCTATCGGTAATTCTTTAGGGGAGTTTCGTAATACCGTCTCAGTTGGAGTTATTTCGGGCTTAGGGCGATCAATTTCTGCAACCGATGGCCGAACAAGTCAACTTTTAGAGGATGTTATTCAGACCGATGCGGCGATCAATAGTGGTAATTCGGGCGGACCTTTACTTAACTTAAGGGGAGAGGTTATTGGAATTAATACTGCCATGGCTATAGATGCTCAAAATATTGGCTTTAGTATTCCAATCCAAAAAGCTCAAAAAATGATAGAAAGTATGGAATTACATGGAGAGTTAGTTTATCCTTTTTTGGGAGTAAGATATATTATGGTCGACGAAAGTAGTGATCTGGATGTTGATTATGGCGCTTTCATTATTCAAGATGATTTTGAGCCCGGAATAGAGCCCAATTCGCCAGCAGAAAAGGCTGGATTAAAAGAAGGTGACATTATACTAGAATTTGATGGTCAAGTTCTAGATTCAACAAACTCTTTAGCAAAAGTAATTGTTGAATATAGTCCAGACGACGAGGTAGAATTAAAAGTATTAAGAGATGGTAGCGAGTTAATTATTAATGTTAAATTAGGTAATAAAAAAATATGACAAATAACAAATTTTTTAATCCATTGTTGATAGTTTTTATAGTTTTTATGGTTTCTTTAACTATACTTGTTAATGTTCAAATATCTAATAAGGTAAAAGAAGGATCATATATCGGTAAAGGTTATGAGTTTCAAAATATAGTTAGCTTTTCTGGTGAGGGTGAAGTTTATGCTAAGCCTGATATGGGTCTTGTTAGTTTATCTGTTACTAACGAAGCTAAAGATGTTTCTAGCGCAACGAAAGAAAATACTGAGAAGACAAATAATATCATCTTGTTTTTAAAGAACAATGGGGTTGAAGAAAAAGATATTAAAACAACCAATTTTAGTATTAATCCAAGATATGATTATTTAGAGTCAGGCAAAAGAGTTTTAGCTGGTTATCAAATAACTCAAAGCGTTCAAGTAAAGATAAGAGATATTGATAGTGTTGGCACAATCCTAGAGGGCGCAGTAACAGCAGGGGCTAATCAAGTTGGTAATATTAGTTTTGTCGTAGATGATAGCGAAGAATACGAAAAAGAAGCAAGAGCCCTAGCTATTGCCGATGCCAAAAAGAAGGCTAGTGAGATGTCTGAGCAATTAGGAGTTCAATTAGTGGAAATTGTTAGTTTTAATGAAGGCAATTCTTATCCTCAATACGATTACGATGCTTATTCAGAGAAAAGAACGCTTGGAATGGGTGCTATGGAAGAATCTTATACCCCAGATATTCAAACCGGAGAAAATGCTATTCGCTCAACAATTACAATAAATTATAGTATTAAGTAGTTTTTAAATGTAATTAGCACGATAATCATACAGATTGTCGTGCTTTTTTCTTTTTTTCTAGGAAGTATAATCCTAGAATCTGTCCACATTGCGGGCATTTAAATGTATAAACACCATCGCACTTGATATACTCTGCAACGATTTGAATGTTGCAATCAGGGCAGAAGCCCATAATTTCCGACTTCATAATAATATATAATAACAGAGTATTGTCGTTTTAGCAATAATATGATATCTTTTATGTGGTGGCTTAATGATTAGAAGAATAGAAAAGAAAATTACAAGGCTAAGGAGAGTCTTGTGGAATAAGGGTGTAAAGCTTTGGTGGGCCAGGCTATACATCCGGAAAGACGAGTTCCATCCATCACTTACATTTGATGCCGAAGCGGCAATAGTGATGGATAGAAAAGAAAGAGATGAGTATTATGCTGATCTTAGAAGAAGGCAACATATTGCTCATGAAAGGGGGTTGAAATAAACTTAACCCTCTTTTGACTTTTATCAATCTTCTGCTATTATTAGAATAGTAATAATAAAGAGAAAAATATATGATACAAGGAGGAAATTTTACAACAAAAGCACAAGAAGCAGTGATGTCTGCTCAAAATATTGCTCAGGCTAAGGGTCAACAGCAAGTAGACACAATACACTTATTAAATGCTCTTTTAGATCAAAAAGATAGCATTGTTTTAACTCTACTGGATAAACTTGGTGTAGATGTAGTTAATCTTAAAAAGAAAGTTGAAGCATCAATATCTAGTATTCCCGCCAAGACATCTACCAAAGCTCTTGGTCAGGTGTATTTAACTCAAGATATGGCTATGGTTCTAGAGCGAGCTCGAGAAGAATCGGTTAAAATGGGCGATGAGTTTATATCAATAGAGCACTTTTTCTTGGCGCTACTAGATGTTTCTAGTAGGGCTAAAGATGTTTTAGATAGTGTTGTTTTCCTGCGACCTGGTAAGGGTGGTCCAGCTACAATGGAGTTAGCTAGTATTGACTACGATACTGTTTTAAATCAATTAGTAAATATCCGTGGTGGAGAAAAGATTACTGATCCCGAGCCAGAGTCCAAATATCAAGTAATTGAGAAATATTCTAAGAATCTAATTGTGGCCGCTAAAAAAGGCAAACTTGATCCAGTAATTGGTCGCGATAATGAAATTAGGCGATTGATCCAAATACTTGGCCGAAGAACTAAGAACAATCCTGTTTTAATTGGAGAAGCCGGAGTTGGTAAAACTGCGGTAGTAGAGGGTTTAGCTCAAAGGATTGTAAAGGGAGATGTCCCTGAGAGTTTAAAAGGCAAAGATTTAATATCTCTGGATATTGGTTCTTTGGTTGCTGGAACTAAATACCGAGGTGAGTTTGAAGATAGAGTTAAAGCGTTTTTAAGAGAAATAGATAGAGCCAAAGATCAGTACATTCTTTTTATTGACGAATTGCATACACTTGTTGGCGCTGGTGGGGCCGAAGGTGCGATTGATGCTTCTAATTTATTAAAGCCAGCCTTAGCTAGAGGAGAATTAAGAACAATTGGAGCTACCACATTAAAAGAATATCAAAAGTATATCGAAAAAGACTCGGCACTAGAGAGAAGATTTCAGCCAATTAATGTTCCTGAACCATCGATAGAAGACACTATTTTAATACTAAGAGGTATCAAAGAAAGGTATGAACTTCATCATGGTATAAAAATCAAGGATTCGGCTTTAATAAAAGCAGCTGAGCTGTCAGCTAGATATATTCCTGATAGATTCTTACCTGATAAAGCAGTTGATTTAATGGATGAGTCTATGAGTTTGCTCCGTTTGGAAATGGAATCTGATCCATTGGAATTAGAGGAGCTTAAAAGAAATATTCAAAAACTAGAAATAGAAAAAGAGGCCATTAAGGGTGATAATGGCGAAACTAAAAAGTTAAAGTCAGTAAATCGTCAATTGGCTGAACTTAAAGAGAAAATGAGAACCTTTGAATCTCGTTGGGGATCGGAGAGAGATATTATTGGGAGTATTAAACAAATCAAGAATGATATCGATTTATTGCGTCATGAGGCCGAACGAGCTGGTCAAGAAGCCGACTTACAAAAAGTTGCCGAGATAAAATATGGTCAAATTCCTGAGCTTTTAAAAGAGCTTAAGTCTACCGAGAAGAAGTTAGCTAATATTCAGAAATCAAAGCCAATGCTTAAAGAAGAAGTTAACGAAGAGGATATTGCTTCGGTTGTTTCTCGTTGGACTGGTATACCAGTCAATAGTTTGTTAGAAGAGGAGGCTAAGAAGTTACAAAGGATGGAAAACATCTTGACTAGAAGAATTGTTGGCCAAGAAGAGGGTATTAAGGCAATATCTAACGCTATTAGGAGGTCTCGTGCTGGAATATCAGAGGGCAAGAGGCCATTAGGTTCTTTTATGTTCTTAGGTCCTACTGGTGTTGGAAAAACAGAGACTGCCAAAGCTTTAGCTGAGTTCTTGTTTAATGATGAAAACGCCCTTATTCGGTTAGATATGTCAGAGTATATGGAAAAGCACTCTGTTTCTAAGATGATTGGATCTCCTCCGGGATATGTTGGTTATGATGAGGGAGGTCAATTAACCGAGAAGATTAGAAGAAGACCATATAGTGTAATATTGTTTGATGAAATTGAGAAAGCCAATCCCGAAGTATTCAATATCTTGCTTCAAGTTTTAGAAGATGGTAAACTTACCGATGCCAAAGGAAGGGGAGTTTCTTTTAAAAACACCATTTTAATCATGACATCTAATATTGGCTCTAACCATATTATTAAAATGGGTGATTTGGGTTTTGAGACAAACAATGGTAAGAACTCTGAAAAAGAAGGATTAGAAAGAAAAGTTATGGATTCTCTTAAAGATAGCTTCCGACCAGAGTTTTTAAACCGAATAGATGAAATTATCATATTTAATCATCTTAGCAAAAAAGAGATTCAGGGTATTGTTGATATTGAAATATCTAGGGTGGCCAATGTTCTTTTGAAGAATAACGGCATTAAGCTTCAGATATCGGCTTCAGCCAAGGAATATTTGGCTGAAAAAGGATATGACCCAACGATGGGAGCCAGACCATTAAGAAGGGTAATACAAAAAGATGTTTTGGATCCTTTGGCTCTCAAGATAATATCAGGGGAGGTTAAGTTTGGCGAAAGAGTAGTTGTAGATAGTGATAATGGCGAGATTGTTTTTAAGGGGCGTAAAGTTTTGACTAAATAAAATATGAAAAATATATTAACAGTAGTTTTGTGCTTGGTTGGTGGGATCATTGGTGGTTTCTTAGTAAATTACTTTTATGTTAGCGATAATTTATCCGGGGGTGTTTTGACTATTGAAAAGCAAGAGATAATAATTAAAGAGAATGACGCTATTGTTAAAGCAATTGAAAAAGTAGAAAATTCTATTGTTTCTATTGACGGCAACGCTTCAGGTATTGTTGTTTTCGCCGATGGATTAATTGTTGCTCCAGCGAGTAGCTTTTCTAAAAACTCTAAGTTGTATGTTGAAGGAGAATTAACTAATTATGAGGTTCAAAGGCAAGACGAAGATTTAGTTTTAATTAAAATAGAGGGCAATGGATTTCCAACTCTAGAATTTGGAGAAGCAAAAGTTGGTCAATCTGTTTTTTTAGTAGGTTCTATACTAAATAACGAAAATATAATTACTTCGGTAAACCAGGGCATTGTTAAAAGAATTGAATCCGATTTTATTATAACTAATATTATCGAAGATTCTATACTATCTGGCTCTTCTTTGTTTGATGTTGATGGAAAAGTGCTAGGTATAAATGTTTTAGATGATTCTGGTTTTATTAAAACAATACCAGCATCTAAAATACAAGAATTTCTTAATTTATGAGAAAGTGTGCTGTTATTCCAGCCTTAAATGAAGAAAAGTATATACTCGGTGTTATTGAAGAAGTAAAAGCTCAAGGCATTGATCCGATAGTTATAGATGATGGCTCAACTGACAATACTTATAATATAGCTTTAGACTCTGGTGTTTGTGCCATTAAACATAGTAAAAGGCAGGGTAAAGGTTCAGCCATAAGAACGGGGCTGGATTTTGCTTTAAAAAACAACTACGATTTAATTTTTACTCTAGATGGCGATGGGCAACACCATCCAAAAGAGATGAAGAGATTTTTAGATTCTCTAGAAGACAATTCTATTATCGTTGGTAATAGAATGCACCACCCTAAGAATATGCCTGTATGGAGATATTTGTCTAACAAGTTTAATTCTATTGTTGTTTCTCTTGTTTGTGGTCAAAGTATTCCTGATAGCCAGTGTGGTTATCGCCTTTTTACTTCTGGGGCAATACAGTCAATTGTTCTAGAAGCGAATAATTATGAAATAGAGCTAGAAATGACAGTTAAGCTAGCTCGCAAGGGTTTTAAGATTATTTCAGTTCCAATTGAATCAATATATGAATCAGAGAGAAGTGATATTCGTCCAATTAGAGATTCTTGGAGAGTATTTGTATTTTTAGTTAAGTTAATGTTCCGTTAATTTAGGCTCGACTAGATTAAGGAGGTCGGATTAAGGAGCTTAGCTCCTTAATTAAGCGAAGTATACTGAAATTCATGCTTATCTTGTGTTGGACGAGACTGGCTTTTGACTTTCTTAAAAGGAAGCGTATAATTACATTACTTATAATAATATGTCGCTAGAAATAGAGCGGTTTATAAATAAAAAAGATTTTAATTTTGTTAGAAGTTTTGCACAAAAGAAAGAAACACCATTTCTCTTAATTAACCTTGCAAAGGTATCTAAGAACTACGATCGTCTCAAGAAGAGCATTTCTTATGCTAAAATATATTATGCAGTAAAGGCTAATCCTAATGACGAGATCTTAAAGACTTTAATTAAGAAGGGGTCTTGCTTCGATATTGCTACTGTTTTTGAGCTTGATAAGGTCTTATCTCTTGGGGCTTTATCAGAGAATATTAGTTATGGTAATACTATAAAAAAAGAACGCGATATTGCTTACGCATATAAGAAAGGTGTGCGTCTTTTTGCTACCGACTCTATAAGTGATTTAGAGAAAACATCCAAGAAAGCAAGAAAATCAAAAGTATTTTTTAGAATTATGTGTGATGGGGATGGAGCCGATTGGCCATTATCTAAGAAGTTTGGAGCTCATCCAGATACCATATTTAATCTTGCCCTAGAGGCAAAAAGTATGGGACTTATTCCTTATGGAATATCTTTTCATGTTGGGTCACAGCAAAGAGATATTGCTCAATGGGATAATGCGATTGCTCAATGTAAGTATTTGTTTGATTCTCTAAGAGAAAGAGGTGTAGAATTAAAAATGATAAATATTGGAGGGGGTTTTCCATCTGACTATTTAAAACCAACAAAGAGTCTCAATGTTTATTCAAAAGAGATTACAAGATTTTTAAAAGAGGATTTTGGTGCAAAATTACCAGAAATAATCGTTGAGCCAGGAAGATCAATGGTTGGAGACTGTGGCATCATTGTTTCAGAAGTTATTATGATTTCTGAAAAATCTGTAACGAGTAATTATAAATGGATGTATTTAGATGTTGGAAAATTTGGTGGCTTAATTGAAACAATAGATGAGGCAATAAAATATCCGATTTTTTCTGAACAGAAATCTAGAAAACTTCAAGAATATATTATCGCTGGTCCAACTTGTGATAGCTATGATGTTTTATACGAAAAGAATAGGTATAAATTAAATAGTAATATAAAGGAAGGGGATAGGTTGTATATTTTTACTACGGGTGCCTATACTGCAAGTTATAGCTCCGTTTGCTTTAATGGAATACCACCTTTAAGGACTTTTTGTGTTAAAAGATTTAAGTCTTAGTAGATAGTATTTTCTAATCTAGTAATGAGTGTGGATTTCATGCTCATTTTGTATTAGACAAGACTGGGTATTGACTTTGTTATGGTAATATAATACTATAGTATATAGCTATTCTATAGTAATTAATTACCATAGTAAAAATATGAACAGTATTAAGAAATATGTCTCACGTCAGCTTATTGAGCAAGCTAAAATATTACGACTTTCGGCTTATAATCAAGAAGGTGATAAGAATCCAAAGCGTAATTTCTATTATCGTATATCTAATCATATTGATAATTTTATAAATAAAAAGAACGAACTTAGATGGATTACGGTTCCGGGATTGCGTGGCGTTGGAAAGACTACAGTTTTGGCTCAATTATTTTTTGATTATCAAGAAAATTTCAATGGGCGTATTTTGTATATTTCTCTAGACGATGTGGTTAATAAGTTGGGGGGAGATCTCTTTTCTGTGTTAGATGCTTATGAAGAATTGGTTGGAGAAAGCTTTTCTTCTTTAAGTCAAGACATATTATTATTAGTTGATGAGGCCCACTTTGATCCAAAGTGGCAATTGGCTTTAAAGTCTTTGCATGATAAGTCTCGTCGTATTTTTATTATTTCTACCGGCTCATCAGCTATTGCTATCAATCGTACGGCTGATGTAGCAAGACGTTCTTTAGTCGAAAGGATATATCCTTTGAAATTAACCGAGTATATTATGCTCACCAATCCCAAGTCAAAAGCTAGTCTTTCTAGCGAAAAGATAGCACAAGCTCTTTTTGAGGGCAATAGTGCTAGTGATGTTTATTCTAGGTTAAAGCTATTGGAGCCTAAAATCATTAGTTATTGGCAAGAAAATGATATTAAGATATTAGATCGTTATATCAGGTATTATTCTTTACCTTCCGTTGTTTCCTACACCGAAGATGTTGCTATTTATAAGGTTTTGAATAGTGTCGTTGATCGGATTATAGGAAAAGATTTACTTTTAACAAAGTCTTTCTCGCTTCCGGTACTGGAAAAAATACCACCATTGCTTTTTCTAGTTGCTTCTTCTGATACAAGAAGTATAGGTTCTTTTGCTAGGGATTTGAAAGATATTAATGAAAAAACTCTAATCTCTGTATTCCGTGCCCTAGAAGATGCAGAGTTGTTCTTAAGAATATACCCATTTTCTCTTTCGGCACCAAAGAAAGTTCGTAGGCCATCTAAATATTTATTTCTTGCACCTAGTATTCGTGCCGCATTAATTCATTTCACAGATTCTAGAGCCATTGATATGCATCATAAGGGTAAGTTGCTAGAAGATAGTATAGGAATGTATCTTTATTGTCACTTTGTAGACATCATTGGTTCATCTTTTGGCTATGATGATAGTCGAGGAGGGGCAGATTTTATTATAGACTCTCAGGGGAGAAGAATAGTGATAGAAACAGGTTGGAATAAAAAAGATGTTAATCAGGTAGTTCGAACGATGATTAGCGTTAAAGCAGATTATGGATTAATCATTACAAACTCTTCTTCCTTAGAAATAAAAGGCAATATTGTAATTGTTCCTTTTGAGTTTTTCTTTGCTCAGTAAGCATTTTCTAATCCAGCAACAAACATTAAAATCATGAATTAAGGAGCTTAGCGCCTTAAGGAGGGTCGACTAGATTAAGGAGGTCGGATTAAGGAGCCTGGCTCCTTAATTAAGCGAAGTATACTGAAATTCATGCTTATCTTGTGTTGGACAAGACTAAATATTGCAATTTAAGAATAAACTTGTATAATGCTAGCAATAGAAGCTCTAGAAGTTCAAGCCATTTTGGCTTGTTTTTTAAATAATTTAAAAATATGAAGAAAAAAAAGATATTCGTAGGCGTTTTTGTCTTTTTCGTTTTAATGATTTTGGCAGTATTTTTTATGCTGAATCGGGATCAAGATAACTGGGGAGAATGGTACGATATTGAGACAGACCAATACGAGGATATTGGTGGATATAGTGTTTATGATGGAAAACTAGAAGTAGGTGATTTGAGTTTTAGTATCTTGGAAGATTATTCTTTAAATGATTTAGATAATCAAGAGTTGGAGATATCAACTTCGGACAGGCAAAGGGACGAAAACGATCTTTTCCCTACTCGGGGTTGTGAGGTTGGTATATCTATTAAATCATTTTCTTATGATAACAACAGACTAGACATTGTGAAGGAGCAATCTAGTAATATTAATGTTGCTGGCTTTCCGGGATTAAGAACCGATGTTCCTTTTGGGGAAAACTATTTAGTTAATATTGAGGTTCCAGTTGGCGATAAGCTATATAGTATTATTTCGGCCATTAATTCAAGCGAAAAAGAAAGATGCGAGGAGTTTTTGGGCAGTTTAATTAACTAGTTTTTTAAATAATAATAGAGGTTCACGAAGCCCTAATAATAATTATGGGCTTTTTGACTAAAATTCTATTGATATTCTTTTTAATTTTTAATCCAATTAGTGTTTTTGCTTCTACAGAGAAGCAAGTAGAATTGCCTAGCCGGGACTCGGCTTTGGTTATTAATACTCTTAATCGGCAATTAGTAAACAACTGGATGGATTTAGTAATTTATTCTAGTAATAATCCCGAAAAAGAAGCAGTTTTAGCTTTATTGAGAATAGGAGCAAAAGTTAATTCTTTTAACTATATTATTAACCAGTTTCCTAAAGAAGTTTTAAGTGGTATCTCTAAGTCTGCCCTTATAGTAACCAAGGTATATTACGATCCTACACTATCTAATGTTATGAAGATTGGTATCGAAGAGTTGAGAATTAATGTTCTAAATTGGCTACTAGAAAAAGAAGTAAAAGTTAGCTCAGGTAATATTGATATTAAGACTTACCGAGCTTATCGGGGAGGTAGCGCTAATGCTCAGTTATCTTATACTATTGTATATAGTCCTAGAAATCAGGAGATTATTATAGAGGTATTTTCTCCTAATAGGGTGGCGACACCTAGAGCTAGTAGAGCCAATCCTTGGGCGGGAGGCATAGATTATTTAGAACCCTTTAGAGCCAAAATAAGTGGGCAGATGAAGTATGACCGAGGTTCGTATGTCTGGTTGAGTGATCCAGATGTAGATGTTTCTTTTAATTCTCTTGTTCCTGATATTCAACTAGAAGCTGTTTCGGCTCTAGAAGCTCAGTTTATTGCAATTAACAATGCTATTTCTGCAGTTAATGATATTAAGGGTAAAATTCAAAGTGCGGTTGATTCTTTCCTTGGTTTTATCTTTGATATTTTTGGCAGGTTTAGCGAAGCATCAATATTCTCTTTTATTAATAATCAAGATGACAAGACGGTTATAGAGATTCAAAAGGAAGTAGAAGGTTTTAAGAAACAGATAGAAGATAGTGGGCTTGATGAAAAAGACGAAGAAATTAAGAGATTAAATGCAGTTATTAGTCAGTTAGAAAAAGAACTAGAGAATAGCTTAAAAGAAGAAGACATTGTTGTTATGAATAGTATTGTTGAAAGAGTCAACATCAATACTGCCTCACTAGAAGATTTAACTAAAATTGTGCATATTGGTCCGGCTAGAGCTGAAGATATTATTAGTCTAAGGCCGTTTAAGTCTTTAGATGATTTAATAAGGGTGCCGGGGATTGGGGTTAAGATTATTGAAGACATTAAGGCCGAGGGAATAGCTTATGTTGATTGGGTAGAAGAAGTGACTGAAGAAGTGGTTGAGGAAATAGTTAAGGATGATAATGTTGTAGTCGACCCTTGTAATAATGGCGGGGTAGATATTAATACTGCACCAAAGGAGGACCTTATGTTTATCACTAGTATTGGCGAGACCAGAGCTAAGGATATTATTAGTTTTAGGCCGTTTAGCTCTTTAGACGACTTACTTAAGGTGAGTGGGATTGGTAGCGCTACTTTGGCCAAGATAAAGAGTCAGAATTGTGCTTTTGTCAAAGAAGTTGTTGCTGAGAAGAAGGACGAGGTTAAATATAATCCTTGTAATAATGGCGGGGTAGATATTAATAGGGCTCCAAAGGAAGACCTTGTGTTTATCACTGGAGTTGGAGAGGTTATGGCAGAAAGGATTATTAGTGCTAGGAGGTTTAGTTCTCTAGATGATTTGATACGAGTAAGTGGTATTGGCAGTACGACCCTAGCCAAGATAAAAAGCCAGGGCTGTGCCTATGTTTCTTCCTCCCCCTCTTCTGGATCTTCTGGTTCTTCTGGATCTTCTGGTTCTTCTGGTTCTTCTTCGCCAGCCATTGTTACTAGTCCTGCTTTAGAAGTAGACAAAGACGAATTGGTTTTTTATTACGATTTGGGTGGTTCTGCACCTTCCAATCAGAGCTTTGAAATTAAAAACACTGGGAGTGCTGTTTTAAATTGGTCAATTGAGGTTGCCGATAATTGGGTTAGGGCTGATAGATCTTCGGGAAGTGTCGATGCTTCAGCGAGTTCGTCTGTTTCGGTTGGTGTGTTAGTAGATTCGCTTAGTATTGGGAGCTATAGTTCTACTATGACAGTAATTGGAGCTAATGATTCTCATGATGTTTCTGTTACTCTTAATGTTTTGCCAGAGCCCGAATTAGCCAATAACATTATTATTAGCCAAATTCAGGTAAACGAAAAAGAATTTGTAGAGTTGTATAATCCTACTTTAGATGAGGTCGGTTTTAATGGATGGTATCTTTCTTACTTCTCTCCCGTTAAAGAATGGAACGATCCTTATCGTAACTGGGTTTTTCCTTCCGAGCTTGTCATAAATCCCGAATCATACTTTTTAATTAATGTTTATGATATTGAAGATGCCGATTGGGACCTTACTACTGCTACTGGGGAATTGTATTCTTCGGGTCAGCTTGGCAATTCGGCTGGTTCAGTTGGTGTTTTTAGTTGTAATCCAAAAGAGTCTAGCGGATGTGAAGTTGATGTTATCGGTTGGGGAGAAGTTGAATATGTTTTTGAGGGTAGTCCGGCTTTAGTTCCCGAAGCGGGCTCTAGTCTTAAAAGAAGAAAAGACAATAGTGGTAACTATATTGATAATAACAATAATTTAACTGATTTTGTTGTGGGTGAACCATTGCCTGTTAGTTCTCAAACAGAATTTGAGCCACCTACTAGAATAGAAGATCTTTTAATTGAGTCTAGTGGAGACGACTATGTTTCTCTTAGCTGGACTAGGTCCGAATCATTATTACCTCTTACTTACGAAGTGAGGTATCTAATAGATAACAGTATTACTGATGATAACTGGGATAGTGCTACTCTTGTAGGTGTTGTGGATAACAATAGTTTTGATGTTAGCTTGCTTAATTTTGACACTAACTACTATTTCTCGGTTAGAGCTTTTGATGGCAAGAATAGTTCCTTGGTTTCTAATAGTGTTTCTTATAGCACTCCAGAATTGCCAATTAGCTTGAGTTGGTCTACATTTCAAGGTAGCCCCAAAAGAAATGGAAAAATTGATAGTTCAGGTTCTAGCTCTCTAGGATTTGAATTAAGTTCTTTCATTGAAAGGGGCAATATGTCTTTTTATGGGCCTATTCTTATTGATCAGTTGGGAAACTTTTATCTTGCCGCTAGGGGTGATGGAGAAGAAGGACTGTTTTCCTATAATTCTCTTGGAGAGTTAAATTGGTATCGTAATTTCTATAAAGGATATTATATCCATCTTTTATCCGATGGTAGTGTTATCATCTCTTATCATGAAATAGCTTATCAAAAGACATTTCTTGTTAATGTAAACAGAGATGGAACAATTAAATGGGAGTCTGCCATTGAAGAATCCTATTTTATTAGCAATAACCCAGTTGTTTTAGCAAATGGCAATATTGTTGTTCCGGCTAATTCTAAAATATTTGTGTTTGATAGCGATAATGGTGCTTTTCTCTGGGAGATGAGTTTTACTAGCGATTATTATAGCACTAACTTGTCAGTCTCGGCAGACGGTAATATTGTTTATGTAAATTATAGCGATAAGCTTTATCGTATTGAGGATGGTAATATATTATGGGAGAGGGTTTTTAAAGATAATAATGTTGCTGGAATTAGTATCTCGGGTATTACTGTTGGAGACAATGGCGAGCTTTACCTTATTGGTTTTGATGAGTCTATACAATGGGGTGGGCATGTTACTAGGTATAGTATATTGCATTCTATCAATCCTTTAACGGGTGATGATTTATGGGTATCTTTTCCAATACATGGGTTACAATCAATGCCTTTTATTGATTATAACGGAGATGTCCTAGTTGTTTCTAGAAGTCAAAATAGTGGTCGTATTGAGGTTTATAAGTATAGTAGCGATGGTATATTGTATGACAGCTTCCCAAAGGAGCTTAGTTTTGGATTAGCAAATCAATTTGTTGTTGATGGGGATAATAATATTTATGGGGTTATTCAGACAGATAAGATTATGATCTTTGATAGTTTTGGTGGTAATATTTTGACTGAAAGTGATTTAGGTTCTCGAGCCGAATCTTTTTCAATCGGTAGCGATGGTGCAATTTACTCGGCTGGGGAAAATAGGGTATATGTGATTAGGTGAGAAAATACAATCTAGGGGTATTGTGAATTGGTGGCTTAGAAGCCACCAATTTCTCTTTGACTTTTGTATTCTTTTTATGTATAATATCGCCAAAGGTTGCTTATTAAAAACTTAAAAAAATATGTCTGAGAAAACAAACGCTAATGTCGAAGCACAATTCGACAAGACAAAGCTTGTTAATTTAGCTTTGGGTTTAATCGTCGCGCTAGCAATGTTCGGCATCCTCTCTTACTTTGCTAATGGTGGAAATATGCAAGCTGGTATATTCTCCTCTCTTTATAGCGAAGAAGAATCTGATGTCGAAGAGGAAGAGGTTGAAGAGATTATTACCGGAGACTATATAGAACAAGCACAAGCAGGAGAAGGTTTAACTCATCTTGCTAGGAGAGCAATTAGCACTCATTTAGACGATACTGAATCTAGTCTTAATTCTGAGCAAAGAATATTCGCCGAAGACTATATTCAAAAAGAGCTTGGCAGTAGAATGCTTATGCTTAACGAAGAAGTATCAATATCTAAAGAGTTAGTTGCCGAGGCAATATCCCTAGCTCAAGAGTTAACTCCAGTGCAAGAGGAGAATCTAGAGCAGTATTCGTCTTTGGTTTCGTTTAATTAATTTTAATGGATAAGGAATATTTTATAAAATTGACCAGTGATCTGTATCAGTTAACTCTTTTTTTTCCAAAAAAAGAGCCTTTGCGATACAAGATGAGAGAGCTTGCTAATAATATACTGGCAAGCCTTACTATGATTCTTGATGGCGACGAAGCCAATTACAAAGATTTGGTTTACGATATCAGGAGGAATATTAAGCCATTGGATGATTTTTGCGAAATAGCCAAAAGCCAGAAATGGGTAAGCGAGGAAGATGTTAGTAGTATTCAAGAGCGTTATCGGGCAATAGCAGAAGAGATAGATAAGTTTGAAGAAGAGACGGTTGAAGAAAAGCCAGTTATAGTTGAGAAGCCGATTGTTGCCGTTACGGTTGATTTGAGCCCTCGACAGAAGAAGATTGTAGAGTTTTTAAAAAAGGAGGATAAGGTTCAAGTAGCTAGCGTTCAATCTTTGTTTCCAGACCTTACCAAGAGAACGCTAAGAAGGGATTTTGATTTGCTTCTAAAAAAAGGAGTGGTCAAGAGAGAAGGGAAGGCTAATACGACATTTTACCGGCTTTCCTAGATAGGACATTGTTGTTTCCTAGTTAGGACATCTAAAATGACCTACTATGTCCTATCTATAATAGAGGTAATAGCTTTATTTTATATATGAATGATATTAAAAAAGAGTTCGGACAAGTATATGATGAATATGTAGAAAGCATATACAGGTTCATATATATTAAAGTCAATTCTAAGGATATTGCCGAAGATCTGACATCCGAGACATTTACTAGGGCTTGGAATGCTTTTAACAAGTCTAAGTCTAATGGGATACCCATAGATAATATGAGGGCCTTTTGTTATCGCACTGCTAGGAATATTGTAATAGACTACTACAAGTCCAAATCGCTTAATTCTGTTTCCCTAGATTCAGTTCAAGTTATTGATGAATCCGTGGATATTGAAAAGAGGGCGATGATTAATTCTGATATGGATATGGTTATGCAAGCTATTACTAAGCTTAAAGATGAATATCAAGATGTAATCATTTGGCGCTATTTAGACGAGATGTCTGTTCCCGAGATAGCAGAGCTTTTGGGCAAGTCGGAGCAGGCCACTAGAGTTATGATTCACCGAGCTATGACTTCTTTAAAAACATTCCTTTCAATGGCAGTGTAACAAAAATGCTCCTCAGTCGTCATCTACTTAAGAAGGCGAGAAATTATGAACGAAAAAGAAATTATAAATCAAATAGAATTGCTCAAGCAAATCAAACCCAATCAAGAATGGGTTTCTTCCGCTAGGGCCGATATCGTTGGAGTAGATTCTCTAGTTATATTTTCTTTCTTTAGTAAGCCCGCTTTCGTTGGAACATTCTCTTTCATTCTTTTAGCCGGTCTTTTATTCTTCTCTCAATCAATGATTTTAGAAGATCAAAAGATGGCCGAGGGAGAGGTAGAGGTTTCAGAGCAGGAGTTAGCTAAGCAAAAAGAAATCGAAGAGCTTTCTTTAGCATTAGCCGAATTGAGAAATGCTAAAGCAGAATTAGATCAAAGTTTTTCTAGTGCTGTTGCAGTAATGCCTCAAAGAGAAGCAATTGATTTTGCAAAAAGCATTGCTCCACAAATGATAGAGATGAAAGAGAAAGAAGATTTAATCATTCAGTCTTTAGCTGTAGTAGTAAGCGAAGAGGTTGATGAGTCAGAGTCTAATAAAAAAACAGACCGCGGAGTTGCCGCACTTTTACTAGACGATTTTATAGAACAATCAGAAGACGATGAAATGATTGAAGAGTTAGGGAGTTTGTTTAGTGACGGTAAGTATAGCGAAGTGATTAAGATGTTAGACAAATAATTTAATAATGGACCGCCGTTGTCCGCTGCTCTTTTGTCAATTATACCATTTCTTTATTCTACTGTTCAGCTATGAACTTTGGGAGTAGATCAGTCGGTCTCTCAAAGATTCATGGCCGAGAAGATAAGAATAATGCGAAAGATATTTTGACTAAGAGAATAGGACGGGTCGACAACGGCTTAGGAAGTATTTAAGAAAAATAATAATTAAAATAAAAAAATGAGCGAAATAATGAAAAAATTCACAGCGATAGCTTTGACACTCGCTCTTGCCCTTTCAATTGCTCCTGCAACTGTTGGTGCTACTGCAGACTTAGAAGCACAAATCGCACAGCTTCAAGCTTTAGTTGCACAACTTCAGGCACAATTGGCTGGAACTCCTAGCACCCCAGTAGCTACAGGTGATGCACCTGCTGCTTGTGCTGGAATTTCCTTCAGCAGAAACTTAGCTCTTGGAGCAAGCGGAACTGACGTTAAATGCTTACAAGCATTACTTAACGCAGACGTTGCAACTCAAGTAGCTGTTTCTGGTGTTGGTTCAGCTGGTCAAGAAAGTGAGTATTTTGGTGGTTTAACAAGAGCCGCCGTAATTAAATTTCAGAACAAATATGCTTCTGAGGTTTTAACACCAATCGGTCTAACAGCCGGTACAGGTTTCGTTGGTACACAAACATTAGCTAAATTAAACGCTATGTTAACTGCAGCTCCTACAACTCCAACTGTTCCAGTAGATGGTGACGAAGATGGTGAAGAAGAAGGTGATACAGAAGAAAGCGAAGAAGAAGGTGAAGAAGAAGAAGGTGATTACACAGGTATTGAAGGAGAGTTAGAAATAAAAGTTACTCCTTCTCCTATTAACAACCAAGAATTAGCTTGGGGATCTGAAAATGTTAGCGTAATGGGTGTTGAGCTTAAAGCAAAACATTCTCCAATCAAGGTTAGCAGAATTGATATCGAATTTAATAATGCTAGACCTTTTGACTACATTAACTACGTTACTATCTATGATGGTGACAACGCTTTGACTGGTAAAGCAGTTAACAGTGCAAACCTTACAGGTACTGGTGCTACAAGAACAATGAGAATCAGTGGCTTAAATGTTACTGTTCCTGCAGATGGTTCTAAAGTATTAACTGTAAGAGTAAGCACCGATAGTGTTCCAAGAAAGCAAACCCCAAGCACTATTACAGCTACTGTAAAAGCAAGTGCTGTAAGAGGTATTGATGGTGCTGAATTAACTCAATACAACACTGGTTCTGCAGCAAGAACATTCTACAATGCTGCTGCAGCAGAAGGTGCACAACTTGAGGTTAAGGTTAACACTAACAGTCCCGAAGAAGGAATTGCTATTACTGACAAAAACAATTCAACTGAACACGAATTATTAAGAGTTGATGTTAAGGCAACTAAGAACGCTGGAAAGATTACTGATCTCAGTTTTGTTCCAGCTGGTACTATAACAGAAAGCACAGTTGTTGCTTACAAGCTTTACGATGGATCTACATTGCTTGGCAGTGAATCTGCAAGTTCTAGTGCAAGTGCTACATTTACTTTCTCAAGTCTTGAGATAGAAATTGCTAAAGACTCTACTAAGACATTAACTGTTGGTGTAGAAGTTGTTAAAAACACAACAACAGGTACAGCAAAGGTAACATTACCTGTTACTGCTAATAATATCGTTGCAGAAAGTGGTAACGACGAAGCAGTAACACTTACAGGGTCTACCGTTACAGGAGAATCAATTTATTTCCGTGAAGCAGCACCTGTAATTTCAAACATTACTACCAACATTGCCGAAACAGTTCAAGAAGGTGTTTCAACCACACAAATGTCTGGTACAATTAACTTTACATTAACTGCACAAGGTGGTGATGTAGTTGCAAGCTCTGGTCTAATATCAGCCCAAGCTGCTACTAGTGGTGATACAGTAACTACTACTAGCGCAACATCATCTTTGATTCAGGTTGACGGTAAAGTTACTGCAGATGTTACTATTAATTCTGGCACATCCAAGAATGTAACTATTTCTACAGTATTGACTAAAGGAAAGGACGGTGATTTCTACTGGTTCTTCGTTGAGTCATTGAAATATGTTTACGACGGTACAACATATACAATGGATGGCGAATTGATTAAGGATCTTAAGACAGACGCTAAGAGCTGGAAGAAGACAAACCTATAATCTAAATTAACTAGCTAGAGTTCCTTAAAAATATATAATTAGTACTGAATATCTCCTCAGAGAGGGATAATCGGAACGAACATATATCATTGAGAACCAATGTTAGATTGATTGAAGATTAGGTTAACCAAAGCCTCGCAACGTGAATGCGGGGCTTTTGGTTTTGTTAAATATTCAAATTAAGGCGCCTAGATTAAGGCGCCTGGCGCCTTAACGCAGTAAAACGCACAAATTAAGGAGGTTAGATTAAGGAGCCTGGCGCCTTAACGGAAGCGCCTTAACGGAGTAAAGCACACAAATTAAGGCGTATAAATTAAGGAGGTTAGATTAAGGAGCTTAGCTCCTTAACGGAGTAAAGCGCACAAATTAAGGAGGTTAGATTAAGGAGCTTAGCTCCTTAATGGATTTTATTTTTAGTGAGCTATTTCTTAAGCAAGAAGAGATTAACAAATTATTTCCAAAGCAAGGAGAAATTGCAGGATTAGAATCAGAGAGTGCTATTAACAAAAAAGATTTTTGCAGTATTGGTAGCGAGGCAAATTAATATTTTGTTTGCTTTTTAAAAACAATTAATGTAAAATGTTTTTAGAAATATTAAAAAAAGCTTGACAGTTTTTTGTAATAGAATATAATGGATTTAAGATTGGAGAGTTCTGTGTAAAACAGAATAGTTCGTGTTACTTGAAATCTTATTTCTTTTTTGCAATAATAGAATTAGAAAATTTAAATTGCAAGTGTTGCAGATAAGGTCGACTGAAAAGGCAATACTTGCGTGTAAGTGTTTTTGAAAGTTTTTTAAAAAAACAAAATTAAAAATTAAAATAAAAATATGAATTTAATTAAAAAGATTATTCCCGTGTTTTTAGTTGCGGGAGTGATGATTGTTGCTGGGGCGATGTTGGTTGGGGCCGCAGTAGTAATTACTCCAGCAACTGGTGGTGAGGCGGTTTCTATCGATACTAAATCGGGAGCATGGACATCTCTCACAGGGCCAACTATCACAGAAGGTGCATCTGGAGATATTGCTACAGGAATCCACACTTTAGCATTGCCAGCAGGATGGGAATTTAATACAAGTCAAACAGTTAGTATCGCTATTGGTGGTGGTGAAATAATTCCAGTTACCCCTTCTATTACTCCAGGAACAACTACTTTATCATTTAATATTTTAACTTCCTCTTCAAGTAACCCTGGATCACTAACTTTACAAAATGTTGAAGTCCGTCCAACAGGAACAGCGACATCAACAGGTAACATTGTTTATTCCGGATCGGGAATTGTGGGAGTTGATGGTGAAACTAACTTTGGAACACTTACAACGATTCCAGGAGCGGTTACTAAGTTGGGAATTACAACACAACCAACAAGTACAGTTTATGGCTCTACAATCTCTAACGTGGTTGTTAATACGCAAGATCAGTTCGGTAATAATTCAACAAGCGGTTTGGGGGTAAACGAAAGCGTTACCACCACTATAGCTAGTGGGTCTGGTTCATTGTCTGGAACTGCAACGAGGGATATAGGAACTAGCGGAGGTAATGGCGCATTAACTTTTAACGACTTAAAGATTGGTACAGCAGGATCATTTACGCTTAGTTTCGCAAGCGATTCTTATACCAATGCAACCAGCACTTCTTTTAATATCACCCAAAAACCACTAACCGCAACAGTAACCGTAGATAACAAGGTATATGATGCAACAACCACTGCAACCATTACAAGCTTTACTCTCAATGGTGTAGAAAGTGGCGATACAGTCACCACTTCAACCGATGGTTCTGTTGCAACTTTTACTACAGAAAATATTGGAACAGGAATACTAGTCAACATATCTGGATTAACACATGGCGGAGCTGACGCAGGCAATTATTCTTTCAATGGACTAGCTACTACAACAGCAGATATCACAGCCAAAGAATTAACTCTTGGTGGAACTTTTACTGCTAGCGATAAAACATACGATGCAACAACCACTGCCACTATTTCTGGTAACAGTCTTTCACTTACTAATAAAATAGATGGCGATGATGTTACTACAACAAGCATAGTGCTTGATTTTGCAAGTAAAGATGTTGCCAGTGGAATAGTAGTTAGTATTACTTCCGCATCTTTAGGCGGAACTGATTCAGGAAACTACTCTCTTTCTTTGACTGGTGCACCAACTACAACAGCAAATATCACCCAAAAACCACTAACCGCAACAGTAACCGTAGATAACAAGGTATATGATGCAACAACCACTGCAACCATTGCAAGCTTTACTCTCAATGGTGTAGAAAGTGGCGATACAGTCACCACTTCAACATCTAGTGCAGAGGCAACATTTACTACAGAAAATATTGGAACA
>NPIE01000409.1_pt1 | contig 48301 bp, 50 predicted proteins | sample 8637661 | NCBI WGS metagenome assembly NPIE01 (sample SAMN07420842, study PRJNA396082) | bioreactor metagenome | isolation source: sample BA12 brine-fed electro-methanogenic bioreactor BA | place: Japan: Kochi | collected 2016-12-09 | reverse complement strand
GCCACAACGCTTATATACGCGGGTTGTGTTGGAGGAGTTCGCCCGTCTGCCGGGCGTCGCGAACCATCGCGAAAAGCCGGCGAGATGGGATCATGCCATAGGTCTTGTTCGGTGCTCGAAACCGAGCCTCCGACGAGTCCGAAAGGCTTAAATATCGTCCCCTGGTACGGGGATAGGCTGTCCGGTGCCCTCCGGGTGTGCTCTGACCCTTGAAAAAAGATCAGAGTTCGCGAGGACGGGGAAACCGGCAAGCTTAAGTACCATGGCCCCTTACATATATGGGCCGCTGGGGAGCACATCCCCAGAGCCGCGAATAAACGGCGTAAGCCCCGAAGGCGTATAACGCTTACGATGACGGGCTGACTTCCAAACCTCGCGGTACAACATACCTCGTGGAGACGGGATACAACTTGTCTCGTCTGACGCACGCTTATGGCGACTCGGCCAATTCCGACCGATACTGTAAATACTTCCATAATTCTGGTTGATCCTGCCAGAGGTTACTGCTATCGAGATTCGACTAAGCCATGCGAGTTGAATGTTCTTCGTGAACATGGCGGACTGCTCAGTAACACGTGGACAACCTACCCTCGGGTCCGGCATAATCCTGGGAAACTGGGGATAATTCCGGATAGGTCACAGAAGCTGGAATGCTCTGTGGCCCAAAGCTCCGGCGCCCGAGGATGGGTCTGCGGCCTATCAGGGTTGTAGTGGGTGTAATGTACCTACTAGCCTACGACGGGTACGGGTTGTGAGAGCAAGAGCCCGGAGATGGATTCTGAGACACGAATCCAGGCCCTACGGGGTGCAGCAGGCGCGAAAACTTTACAATGCGGGAAACCGTGATAAGGGAATCTCGAGTGCCAGCATATAATGTTGGCTGTCCAGATGCCTAAAAAGCATCTGTTAGCAAGGGCCGGGCAAGACCGGTGCCAGCCGCCGCGGTAACACCGGCGGCCCGAGTGGTAACCGCTATTATTGGGTCTAAAGGGTCTGTAGCCGGCCAGGTAAGTCCCTTGGGAAATCTGGCAGCTCAACTGTCAGGCTGCTAGGGGATACTGTTTGGCTTGGGACCGGGAGAGGTGAGAGGTACCTTGGGGGTAGGGGTGAAATCTTGTGATCCTCGGGGGACCACCAGTGGCGAAGGCGTCTCACCAGAACGGGTCCGACGGTAAGGGACGAAAGCTAGGGGCACGAACCGGATTAGATACCCGGGTAGTCCTAGCCGTAAACGATGCTCGCTAGGTGTCAGTCACGGTGCGACCGTGATTGGTGCCGTAGGGAAGCCGTGAAGCGAGCCACCTGGGAAGTATGGCCGCAAGGCTGAAACTTAAAGGAATTGGCGGGGGAGCACTACAACGGGTGGAGCCTGCGGTTTAATTGGATTCAACGCCGGAAATCTCACCGGGGGCGACAGCGATATGAAGGTCAGGCTGAAGACCTTACCCGATTAGCTGAGAGGTGGTGCATGGCCGTCGTCAGTTCGTACTGTGAAGCATCCTGTTAAGTCAGGCAACGAGCGAGACCCACATCCACAGTTGCCAGCATATTCTCCGGAATGATGGGTACACTGTGGAGACCGCCGCTGCTAAAGCGGAGGAAGGAGTGGGCAACGGTAGGTCAGTATGCCCCGAATCTCCCGGGCTACACGCGGGCTACAATGGTTGGTACAATGGGCATCTACCCCGAAAGGGGAAGGTAATCTCCTAAAACCAATCGTAGTTCGGATTGAGGGCTGCAACTCGCCCTCATGAAGCTGGAATCCGTAGTAATCGCGTTTCAACAGAACGCGGTGAATACGTCCCTGCTCCTTGCACACACCGCCCGTCAAACCACCCGAGTAGGGTCTGGATGAGGGTGTGTTTTATTGACACATTCGAATCCGGGCTTTGCAAGGGGGGTTAAGTCGTAACAAGGTAGCCGTAGGGGAATCTGCGGCTGGATCACCTCCTAACGACGTGCACTAACGTGCGCAAAGTGTGCTTTCAGTGTCGGTCGGAGCCGAAAAGTCGCCAGAGCGGAAAAACTATTACGTTCAAATTGCTGGGTAGAATCGACCCGGTAAGGGTGGGCCTCCAAGGGCGTTTCTGGGCTCGTAGCTCAGCTGGAAGAGCGCCGCCTTTGCGAGGCGGAGGCCCTGGGTTCAAATCCCAGCGAGTCCATAATATGCACCAAGCGATATGATGTCGTTTGGGAAGGGCTGACGATGTCGACGCGTACGACGTCGTGTGACGCCATGTATAAGCTTTGCAATCCAGACGCTTACTGAGTTCAGTGGGACATTAGCTGTGTATGCCAACCAGTGGATGGCTTGGCTCAAGCGCTGAAGAAGGACGTGCCAAGCTGCGATAAGCCTCGGCGAGGTGCATGGAACCGTCGAACCGAGGATTTCCTAATGGGAATTCCCAGCCTTAGGGCTGATCCGTAAGGATCGGGAACGCCCCGGATTGAAACATCTTAGTAGGGGCAGGAAGAGAAATCAAATCGAGATGCCGTGAGTAACGGCGAGTGAAAACGGCAGAGCCCAAACCGAATCCCTTCGGGGAGATGTGGTGTTATAAGCTTGGCTCAATACATCGTTGTTGGAGAAGTTGAATTTGCCTGGAACGGCACGCCAAAGAGTGTGATAGCCACGTAAACGCAAACCGATAACGTTGGAGCCTCGTCTTGAGTACCGTGGGTCGGATATCTCGCGGAAATTTGGGAGACACCAACTTCCAAGGCTAAATACGTCTTGAGACCGATAGCGCAGTAGTAGGGTGACCGAAAGCTGAAAAGTACCCCAAAGAGGGCGGTGCAAAGTGCCTGAAACTGGTTGGTGATGGAGCGATTTGGCGTCAAAGGATACTCAGCACGAAGGAAAACGTCGCGAGGCGTCGGTACGAGTGCTGAATGCCAGCGTCATATCTTACGTTTTGAAGAACGGGCCAGGGAGTGCATTTGAGTGGCGAGGCTAATCCGTTCAACGGAGAAGCCGGAGCGAAAGCGACAAGCGCGCATGAAAAGAGGCGCGACGTATACAAGTGCGTGGAGTCACTTGGATGCGACCCGAAGCCGGGCGATCTAGGCGTGGGCAGGTTGAAGCGTGGCGAAAGCTGCGTGGAGGACCGCTAGCGGTGTTGATATGCAAATCACTCGCGTGACCTGTGTCTAGGGGTGAAAGTCCAATCGAGCCCGGAAATAGCTGGTTCCTTCCGAAACATGTCGCAGCATGACCTGACTGGAGGTTGTCGGCGGAGTAGAGCACTGATTGGGGAATCCGGGAAAGAAATTTTTCGCTCTCCTGTCAAACTCCAAAACCGTCGTCGCCGTAGAAGGTCGGAGTCCGGACTGGGGGGTAAGCTTCCAGTCCGTAAGGGAAACAACCCAGACCGTGGTTAAGGCCCCCAAATGTCGGCTAAGTGTTAACACTAAAGGGAGTCCTAGGCCCCAGACAACTGGAAGGTTAGCTTAGAAGCAGCTATCCTTTAAAGAGTGCGTAACAGCTCACCAGTCGAGGTTTAGGGCCCCGAAAATGGACGGGGCTAAGCCGACTGCCGATACCACGGAGCACCGCAAGGTGATCTCGTAGGGAGGCGCTCTGCGTGGGCGGAAGCATCTTCGTGAGGAGGTGTGGACCGCGTAGAGACGAAAATCCTGGCAGTAGTAGCAGCAAAGTCGGGTGAAAATCCCGATCGCCGAATGGGCTAGGTTTCCTCGGCAATGTTCGTCAGCCGAGGGTTAGTCGGTCCTAAGATATACCGCAACTCGAGTATGTCAAAAGGGAAACAGGTTAATATTCCTGTACCATTCAACAACAAAACTGACGCTTCTGGGTAGGCCGAGCACCTGTTGCCAGGGTGTTCAAGCGCCGAAACCTGTGGAGAGCCGTAATGGCGAGAAGCAGGCGAATGCGTGATGACTTAAGTTGGCTGACCCCGAGAGCCCGTGAAAAGGGAGTTGGATGGCCGTACCGAGAACCAACACAGGTGTCCCAAGCTGAGAAGGCTAAGGCGTGTCAGGTTAATCTAGCTAAGGGAATTCGGCAAATTAGCCTCGTAACTTCGGGAGAAGAGGTGCCTGCTTTGAAGAAAGCAGGTCGCAGTGACTAGGGAGCTCTAACTGTCTAATAACAACATAGGAGATTGCAAACCCGAAAGGGCTAGTACAATCTCTGAGTCCTGCCCAGTGCAGGTACCTGAAGACCCGGTTCAACGGGAAGAAGGGCCTGTCAACGGCGGGGGTAACTATGACCCTCTTAAGGTAGCGTAGTACCTTGCCGCTTAATTGGCGGCTTGCATGAATGGAACAATGAGAGCTCTACTGTCCCTAGCTAGAACCTGGTGAAACTTTCATCCTAGTGCAGAGACTAGGGACCCCTAATGGGAAGTGAAGACCCCGTGGAGCTTTACTGCAGCCTGTTGTTGGGTTGTGGTTTCGGATGTAGAGGATAGGTAGGAGGCGTAGAAGCCCGGGCGCCAGCTCGGGTGGAGCCGACCTTGGAATACTACCCTTCCGTGGCTACGACCCTAACTCCGAGAGGAGGACACCAATAGGTGGGCAGTTTGGGTGGGGCGCCACGCCCTAGAAAAGATATCTAGGGCGCCCTAAGGTTGACTCAATTGGGTCGGAAACCCAATGAAGAGTGCAAAAGCATAAGTCAGCCTGACGTCATCTCGCAAAGCAAGAGATGACGAGACGAAAGTCGGGTTTAGCGAACCTCTATACCTCCTTGGTGGGGGTTTTAGATGACAGAAAAGCTACCCCGGGGATAACAGAGTCGTCACCGGCAAGAGCACACATCGACCCGGTGGCTTGCTACCTCGATGTCGGTTCTTTCCATCCTGGCCGTGCAGCAGCGGCCAAGGGTGAGGTTGTTCGCCTATTAAAGGAGATCGTGAGCTGGGTTTAGACCGTCGTGAGACAGGTCGGTTACTATCTATTAGGGGTGCGTTGTGGTCTGAGGGTAAGCTGGTTTTAGTACGAGAGGAACAAACCAGCGGCGTCTCTGGTCGATCGGTTGTCCGGCAGGGCATTGCCGAGCAGCTACGCGCTAACGGATAAGGGCTGAAAGCATCTAAGCCCGAAGCTGTGCCTGAAAAGAGACCACTTTAAGGACGCTCGTAGAAGACGAGTTTGATAGAGTCGGGGTGTACGCACCGAGGCAACGAGGTGTTCAGCCCGCGACCACTAACTGTCCGTACAGCCGTCCCGCTGGGCTCGGGCGAAATCTGGCGTTGCAAAGCTTCTAACATCATCGTGCCAAGGTGGCGGAGTGGTTACGCAATTGCCTGCAGAATATCGGGCCCTTCAAGGCCCAGTGCAGCCAGCAATTCTACTCCGGTTCGAATCCGGACCTTGGCTTCGAGTGTGGCGGCCAGAGCGGCGGGGTCACTCCTGAACCCATTCCGAACTCAGAAGATAAGCCCGTCCACGTTCCATACTGTACTTAGGTGCGCGAGCCCTCGGGAACTATGGATCGCTGCCACATTCACCTAATTCTATTCTACGATCTTATTATCGGGAATCGGCTGAAACAATGGTAGCGTAGGGCACATACCAGCGTCCCGCATATTATAAAAAATAGAATATATTATATCAGGTATATTGGTGACACCATCTCGCTCGCCTCTAAGTTACTCGTGCTCGCCTCTAAGTTACTCGTGCTCGCCTCTAAGTTACTCGTTTTTGACGAACCTGAAAGGCCAGAAAAGAGCCTCGATCCCGATGTAGGCCGTCACAAACACCAGAAAGACTCTAGACGCCAATATATACGCCGGAGGCCAGTAACCGGGCTGCTCTATTATTCCGATTGAAGACATGAAGATGCACGGCAGATGCCAGAAAGCCAAGGGTCCAATATCCCTTCCACCTCTAGGAGATCTGCGTTTTACTTTCATTCTCACAATATATTAAAAATATTTAGTACTACCATTAGTTATTCCTCAAGCGAACTGAAGATCTACAGTACCGGAGGTGACGCCTTCCAGCCAGCCACAGCTTGCTAAGACTCAACCAAATCCTTCGATAATCGCAAAGGTCGTCGCCAGGTGGATCGCCCTGACGAGCTCAGGCAGGGGGAAATAGCCTCCGAAGATGCCGAGGTGAGGGCCGTTTTCGACCTCCAGATCAGAGCCGTCCGGTCCACCTCCCCTGACAAGCCCCCTCATGTACCTGTTTCCTCCCATCTCCTCCCTCATCCTCGACGCGAGAATATCCCAGTCGATGAACTCGCCCAGGTGCGGTTTGGATTGGAGAACGGAACTAGAAGAGGATCTGCGAGAGATGAAGGCAAGACAATACGCCTCGAAGACGGAGCGGAGGACCTCGGCCACGAGATTGTCACGAAACCCTCCCGAACTTCGGAAACGGCTTGCGAGGACGAGGCTTATGCTCAGAAGCTGGTCGCCTATTAGGTGCTGAAGCTCCCTTGGCGAGATCTCGGCGAACTGGCAGAAGTGCTCAAAATCCGCGATCCCCGAGAGCCTGAGGTTTGGGTATCGGCAGGATTCGAGCCATCGATCGAGCCTTCCCGGGATCATTGACCACCAGCGGTAGACGCCTCGATCCTCTCTGCGGACGACCTGCTCGCGGTTGTGGAACAGGGGTATGAGGGCGTCGTGGACGAGGCCAGTCCGGGCCAGAACGGCGAGATCGCGAGCAGATCTGGTGAGCCCCTCAGATACGGAAACCGAAGAGAGGCCGGGATCGTTCAGGTAGGTGAAGTAGCCCGAGGGCGGCGAGTAACAGATCGCCCAGGGATCGAAAAAAAGGTTCAGATCCTCTCGGACTCTTCGGGGGAGGCTGGAGAGGCGGAGCCTGAATAGGTATTCACCGTCAGGAGCTATGGGGCTGGGGATCGAGCTTTCGAGGCCGAGATCTTCTTTGACCCGACCGAGTCGACTCTGCATCGCCGCTTCGACGAGGAGCCTTCTGCAATCTTCCGGCCCGAGGCCGAGTTTGATGGCGATAACCCCCTCGTCGTGAGAGTGGATCAGAGTTCTTCCCACCCGCTTCAAACGATCGCTCTTCGGTCCGAGGATATCTTCAAGGCAGATGATCGCCAGCGAGTCCGGCTCATCCGGGGCAGACACTTCATGATCGAAGAGAGGAGAGAAGACGATCTTTTCTTCGCCCAAGATCGATTCCGAGATCTGGTCAAACCCTGTATACTCCACCCTTCTCACCAGCCCCGACCCGTCGACGGTGGCTCTGAACCGGTAAAGGGAGGCGACCTTCTTCGGGTCCATGGCTGGGTCCATGGCTGGGTCCATGGCTGAGTTTTTTCCGTGATCGTTCATCTCAACTCTGATGCGGCGGGCCAGGACCCGGGCGGCATCTCTCCGAACGAAGAATGAGTCGTCCTCCAGCCTTTCGGCCAGAACCCCCTCGGCGACTGGCCCCATTCTGACGAGGGACAAAGCTACCCGATCGTCTCCAGAAGATAGAAGCTTCAACAGAATCTCAAGGTTCCCGGGGTCCTGCCCCGGAACCCCGACGATGGCGATCAGAGCCGTCGCCGCCCTCTTCTGGACCTGGCGGCTCTCGTCTTCGAGGGCGGCCAATAGCGCCTCGACCGCCCGAAGTCCGCCGATCTCGCCCAGGGCTTCGGCAGCCACCCACCGGACCACGGGGCTCTCATCCGTCAGGGCGGAGGCGAGAAGGGGGACAGAACCCGGATCTTTCATCTTCCCCAGGGCCCGGGCCGCCCTCCACCGGACCTGCTGGGATCCCCCCTCAAGCTCAGACCAGAGCCGTTCTCTGACCGATTCCGGACTCGAAGCGGCCTCATCAAAATCAGCTCTCCGGCCCAAAAAATCCGTGGCACGATCAAAGCCCGATCCGCCACCTTCGACCCTTCGCACCGCAGAGACCCTCCAGAAAAAAAGAAGAGGGCCAAACCTAGTTATAAGTTCCCTCTTCCGAGTTCAGCGAGGCTTTTTGTAGGGGTACCTCATCTGCTCTCCGCACTCGATGCAGGTCACCGCTACGACCCCGTTCCGCAGCCTCACCCGCCTCCTCTCAGGGGAAAGGTAGCATCCGCACCCCTTGCAGATCTGCCTCTTAAGCCGCCGGGGGATCCGTACCCTCATCCTCATCCCCATCCTCCTGGCGAGGGCGACGTACCGGTCGCTCCTCTCGGGGTGGAGGACGTGCTCCTCCTCGGCGAGGAGAAAGAGCTGCTCGATCCTCTGCCTCGCCAGGTCCTTTGTCCTGTAATATCCCTTCTTCCTCCTGGCCACGTTATAGGCTCACCACCGGTCCGTATAAAAGGTATACTATTTCTAGGGGCGATGAGATCTCCATGATGATGCCAGCGAAACCTGCCAAAAGAGATCCTCGCCCGGCCCCGGAGATCCACCCCGAGATGAGAAATTACATCAAAAACAGCTTCTCTGAGCTTCGGATCTGCACCACCTGCGAGGGGCCGATCCTCCTGCCGGTGAGGCTAAGCCCCCCAAAGCCGATGGACGTCAAGGTCGATGTGGAGGGGAGGACCCTCTACATCTCCGCGGTCCAGGCTCCACGGATAAAGACCGTCGACAGCCGGATGCTCCCCAAATGCGTCCTTCAGAAGAGAAAAAAGTGCTGATCGAAGGCAGAGGGGGGGTAGGGGAAGCAGGTCATCGGGAGATAAGCCATCTCTTCAGGGCGCGGATCGAGGTCCCCCGGTGAGATATCCTGTTCTTCTCTGCGAGTTCCATCTCGGCGATCGTCTTCCCGCCCACCTCGAAGATGGGATCGTACCCGAAGCCTCCGGACCCCCGGGGCTCGATGGCGATCTCCCCCTCAAGCTCTCCCCTAAAGAAGATCGGCTCCATCCCAGGCTCCGCATATCCCAGGACCGACCGAAAGACAGCCCTCCGGTCTTCGACACCATCTATAAGCCTGAGAATTCCATCGTTTCCGATGGTATCGAAGACGTAGGCAGAGTAGACCCCGGGAAAACCCCGCAGGGCCTCGATGAAAAGGCCCGCATCTTCGATCATCACGGGACCGGCCAGCTTCTCCGAAACCTCCCTCATGCCGAAGGCGGCCACCTCCTCGAGGGTATCGGCCTGGATCTCGGTGTACCCGACGTTTCTCTGCTTGACGCCCCCGAGGATTCCTTTGGCCTCCTCGAATTTTCCCATGTTTCCGGTGACGAAATAGATCACGCTAAACGCCTCTCAAGAGAGGTTTGGAGGGTTCGTATTAATGAGCTTTCGTCCGGAAAACTGCAGGTTCATGGTTGGTGCTGGCCACACCCGAAGCAGGAATCAGCACCGCAGCTGAATACTTCCGAGTTACAGACTGGATCGATTGTGTCCATCCAGCTGACCGTGACAGTTCCTCCGCCATCGGCGGAAGCCGAGGCGAGGTCCACCTCTCCATAAATCGAGATCGTCTCAGTCTCCCCGGCCGCCATGTCGCCGATGTCGAGAAAACCGATCCACACCTCTTCTGGGGCGCCGTAGTCGCGGCTATACCTGGCGTTTTTCAACCACATTACAGGTGGCAGAAGCTCCTTGAACCATACTTCACGGGCATCACTCGGACCGTTGTTGGTCATCTCAACGGTGTAAACGGGCCGATCACCCACCTCTCCCTTCAGGTTCCAGCATTTCACGGCTACCGCCAACTGCGCGTCGGTCCTAACCATGGTATCTTCGGAAGCCTCGTTGTCGCTTTGATCCCGGTCGATCTCCTTTCCAGCTACTTTTACCGAGCTTGAGATCACCGTCCCCGACTCCACCCCGGCGTCGACGCTCAAAACGAGGGTCGCGGTCTCGGAGCCTCCAGAAGGAAGACTTCCCACCGTCCAGACCCCCCTTTCGGGGTCGTAACCTCCTCGAGTGGCGGAAAAAGAGATCATGGTCACGCCCTCGGGCAAAGTCAGCCTATCGGATACCAGAACGCTGGTGGCGTCGTTTGGCCCATCATTCCTCACGGTGACGACGTAAGTCAAAAGCTCGCCCGCGATCGTGGGATCTGCAGCCGCCACCAGCTCTAAAGACAGGTCTGCTGAGGGTTGAAGGACCTCGTTCGCCAGAGTTTCGCCAGAGGCCAAGGAAGGCGAGATGAAAGCCGTCAAGAGCAGGAGGACGAGGATCGATCCGGATCCGAATCCTGAACCCCAGGAACTCCGACCTGCCTGAGATCGCCATCCTGACCAGCATTCACAGCTTCGACCGTCTTCCGAAAGGCCGATATCGAGATCACGGTTCCCCCTCCTAGACGCCGATCTCCACGACAAAACCATACTCACCCACCTCTTTTCACACGGTATCTTCGCCACACCACGGCATGGCAACATTGCCCGATGATAGCAATGTTGCCAGTTAACCCGTCGGAGTGATAAGAATATAAATCTATCGGATCTTGGCGTGGAGAAAATAAGGATATAACCGGCATTTATGTCAAATCCAATCTGGAAATGTTCAGAAAGATCTGATATGTCTATTTTAAATTATCTCCGATATCCCTGCGTTCAATCGATCCTATGCACATTCCTGTAGAGCTTCCAAGACGAAAAAAGATCCGAATATCGTCTCCTTGCGGGCCAAATATCCTGATAATTGGTGCGACACGAAGGCCTTTCACCTCTGCAGAGGCTCGGTGGCGCATTTTTGGAGGGCAACGTTTTTCATCCCTCCGCATCACATCCTGCCAAGAAGGTGGCAGGAGCTGATACGGTCATGCTGGAACTGGGGGACAGAATAGCGGTCACAAAGGACGGCGTTCGGCGCGAGGGCGTTCTGATGCCCTCGGTGAGCGGCAGAGTTGTCATAAAAATGGATAGCGGCTACAATGCCGGGTTCGATAAGGAACGCTCCGCGGTGGAATTGGTTTCCAAAGGAAAATCGCTCAAGATCCCGCCTCCTCCGCCCCTGAAAAGTCGGGACGGGCTCCCGAAGGTCTCGATCCTCTCCACCGGTGGGACGATCGCAAGCAAGGTGGACTACAGGACCGGGGCCGTTACCAGCCAGTTCTCCGCCGAGGACATCATCTCCTCGATCCCGGAGCTCCTCGATATCGCCAACTACGAGGGGAAGGTTATCTACAACATCCTCAGCGAGAACATGAAGGCTGAGTACTGGCAGGAGCTGGCAAGGGCCGTCGGCTCCGAGATCAGGAAGGGTGCCGACGGCGTGATCGTTACCCACGGGACCGACACCATGACCTACACCGCCGCCGCGCTATCCTTCATGGTCAAAACCCCCGTTCCAGTCGTCCTCGTCGGCTCCCAGAGAAGCTCTGATCGGCCCAGCAGCGACGCCGCCATGAACGCCATCTCTGCCGCCACCGTTGCCACCAGCGACATCGCAGAGGTTATGGTGGTGATGCACGGCACAACCAGCGACGACTTCTGTCTCGTTCACCGGGGAACTCGGGTCCGAAAGATGCATACCTCTCGAAGGGACGCCTTTACAAGCATAAACCAGCACCCGATCGCAAAGGTAGACTATCCATCACGAGACATCGAGGTTCTGGGGGAACACCGGAGAAGGGGGGAGGTCGCCCTGGAGGTGAATGAGAGGCTTGAGCCGAGATGCGCCCTGGTCAAGTACTTCCCCGGAGCCAAACCCGACTTATTCGAGCACTACATAAACTCCGGGTACAGGGGGATCGTCCTGGAGGGGACGGGCCTCGGCCACGTCGCCTCCGACTGGGTGGATACGATAAGGTCCGCCACCGAAGCGGGGATCCCTGTGGTGATAACCTCCCAGTGCATCCGGGGCAGGATCTGCGATCGGGTCTACGATACGGGAAGAGATATGCTGGCCGCCGGCGGGATCGAGGGTGGAGACTCCCTTCCCGAGGTGGCCCTGGTGAAGCTGATGTGGGCTCTTGCCAACGCGTCCACCGTTGAGGAGGCGAAGGCCCTGATGAAGGTCTCTCTGGCAGGAGAGATCTCGCCATCGACCCCCACGACGGTGTGAACCTCGCCCGGATTCGCGAGAGGGCCCTGTTTGCGGGCCTTTTGCCTCCCCCAACGCTTATAAACCTGATAGATATACTAGGCTGGCTCAAGATTACTTTGGAGGAATTCAGTTTTGGCACGTAAACCAGCAAGCATGTACCGAAGACTGGAGCGCCCCTACACCCGAAGGAAGTACATGGGAGGCGTTCCGGGAAGCAAGGTCGTCCACTACGACATGGGCAACCTCAATACAGAATTTCCAGTCACTCTGACCCTGGTGGCTGAGGAGCCATGCCAGATCAGACACACGGCTCTGGAGGCCGGGAGGATCACCGCCAACCGTTACCTCATGACCTATGTGGGCAGGCTCAACTTCCACCTGAAGCTGAGGGTCTACCCCCACCAGGTGCTCAGGGAGAACAAGCAGGCCACAGGGGCCGGTGCAGACCGTGTCTCCAGCGGGATGCGGCACGCCTTCGGAAAGGCCGTCGGCACCGCCGCCAGGGTGGAGGCGGGCCAGAAGGTCTTCTCCGTCAGCACCGCGCCCGCAAACGTCGCTCACGCCAAGTTGGCGCTGAGGAGAGCGGGACACAAGCTGCCGACGCCCGTCTACATCGTGGTCGACAAGGGCGCGGAACTTATAAAATAATCGAGGTCAATCGGTGTTTTGATGGAAGACTACATGAAAGGGCTCGAGCGGGCCATGAGCAGACTGCCCGCTTCCAAGGGCACTGAAGACAGGTTCGTAATACCCCCGCCAAAGATATTCTACGAGGGGAAGACGACGGTCCTCGAGAACTTCGCCAGCATCGCCGACGCCCTGAACCGGGACCCTGACCACCTGATGAAGTTCATCCTCCAGGAGATGGGGACCGCCGGCAAGATTGAGGGTCAGCATGCCGTATTTCAGGGCAGGTTCACCGAGCAGAACCTCGAGCGTCACATCGACTCTTACGTCCAGGAATACGTCATCTGTTCCGAGTGCCATCGGCCCGACACGCAGCTGATAAGGAGCGACCGGGTCCTGATGCTGAAGTGCGAGGCCTGCGGGGCACACCGGCCGGTGCGGAAGAGGAAGGCGAAGACGGTCGTTCCTAAGGACGTCATCGAAGAGGGGGAGACCTACGAGCTTCGGATCGAGTCGGTGGGCAGGAAGGGCGACGGGATTGCGCGGGTCGACAAGTTCATGATCTTCGTTCCGGGGACCGCGAAGGGCGACATCGTCCGGGCCAAGATCAAGAAGATCAGCGGTACCCTCGCCTTCTCAGAGATCGTGGAGAAGAAGGGCTCATCCTGATGGGGCTGATCCGTTATGGAGCCGCATATCGGCCTTGAGTTCACCGACCGGCACCTCTACCTGATGGAGTTCACCCCTGCGGAGTTCTGGAGGCCCTTCGCCGATAGCTACAACTCTCTGCCCTGGGTGGAGAGAAGCGATCGGAGGCTTGCCATCATCGCCGAGAACTACTCCTACCTTCTCGACCTTTTGGTACATGCGAGGCTTTACTACCTGAGCAGAAAACCTTACGAGGAGCGGTTCAGGTAACTTTGAGCCTTCCTGGAGCCAAATTCTATGGACTCGGTCAGCTGCCATCTGGTGAGGGGTCTTTCCTCCATCGGAGAGGGGGACGACCTGGCGGCGATGATCGAGGATAGGTTCCCGGTCCGGGACGGAGACGTCGTCTGCATCGCCTCCACCGTCGTCTCCAAGGCGGAGGGGAGGGCCAGGGAGCTCGTGGAGTACTCGCCCTCGGCCCGGGCGACGGAGATCGCGGAAAAGCTAGATAAAGAGCCCGAGTTTGTCCAGGCGGTCCTGGAGGAGTCCGAAGACGTTCTTCTCGACCGGCCCTTCCTCCTGGTGGCGACGAGGTTCGGCCACGTCGGGGTCAACGCCGGCATAGATCGGTCCAACGTCGACGGGGGCAGGATTCTCCTTCTTCCAAAAGACCCCCAAGCCAGCGCCGACCGGATCAGGAGGGGGCTAAAAAAAGACTGCGCCGTCATCGTCACCGACACCTGCGGGAGGGCCTTTCGCTGCGGCGTGGCCGGAGTTGCCATCGGCTGGTCGGGTATCGCGGCGCTTCGGGACTGGCGCGGGAAGCGGGACCTTGAGGGGAGGGAGCTTGAGATCACCCTGGAGGCGATCGTCGACGAGATCGCAGGGATGGCGAACCTCCTGATGGGCGAAGGCGGTGACGGGACCCCCGTCGTCGTCGTGCGGGGGCTTGAGCTCCCGAGGTCCGGAGGGAAGATCTTTCGGCCGAGGGAGCTGGACGTGATCAGAGACCGACTACAAGAGAAAAGCTAGCGATCTTTAGCCCGCGATTTTCGACCAACAGCCATGAGGCCGATAAAAGTTGTCATACCCTTCAAGCTTGACTGCGCCAAGAGCAGGCTGTCATCGATTTTATCATCCGAGGAGAGGGAGAAGCTCGCCCTGGCGATGCTGGAGGACGTGATCGATGCTGTTTTGGGGCTAGGCGAAGTTGTGATTTTGATGAAAGACCAGATCCTCGATGGCGACCCCTTCGACCGTCTGCGGTCCAGGCAGGGCTTTTATCTCATAGAGTGTCCCAAAGAGCTGGACCCGGCCCTGAACTCCATGATCGAGGCCGAGGATAGGAGGGGCTGGCCTTCGGACATCTTGATCGCCATGGCGGACCTCCCCCTGATGAGGCCCTCGGATATCGCCGATCTCGTCCGGACCCCCGGAGACGTGGTGATAGCTCCGGGGAGGGGCGGAGGAACGAACCTGATTCTCGTAAGGGACCCAAAGTTTCGGGTCAGCTACTACGGCCTCAGCTTTAAAAAGCACCTCCAGAAGGCAGAAGACCTGGGCCTTTCGGCAGGGGTCTTCGAGTCGTTCCGGTGCGGATCGGACATAGACGAGCCGTCGGACCTGGTAGAGGTGATGATCCACAGCCGGGGGAGGACGCCGGAGCTCTTGATGAAGTTCGGCTTTGAGCTATCGGGCAAAAGGGAGAAGGCGAGGGCGGGGTGTCTTAGGAACTGATTGAAATCCGTAAAAATTGACATATTTTCGGGCCACTAGTAGACCGTGACCCTCCTCACGCCGTTGATGTCCATGAGGAGCCTGACCAGCTCTCCTGGGATCTTCGCCTCGGTGATAATGGTGAGCTTCGGCTGCTCCACGAAGAAGGGGTCGTCGGAGACCGCCTGCCTTATGGAGAGGCCGTACTCGGCGACGGCGCTCGCCACCTCGCCCAAAAGGCCGGTCTGGGCCGCGTCTACGGGGGTTATCTCGATGACCCCGAGGCCCACGACGGGAGCGACATCCGCGAGAAAGGTCATCGACCGGACGTTCTTGAAGATCTTCCAGAGCTCCTCGTCCTCGACGATCGCCGCGGCGGTGGTGTCCACCACCCTTCGATCCACGTCCAGCTCCTTTGCGATCTGGGCGTGAGGTATCTCTATCCCCCCCGAGACGACCCTTCCGCGCTCGCTAACCTGAAATCCCCTCTCCAGGATCAGCCTTACGACCTTCTCCTGAGCCGGATAGCGCTTGAACTTCGCCAGTATCTCCCGCCACATAACATCGCCATTTCCAGCTGTATTGGACTAATTTGTACAAAAGCCCTTTCCTCTGAACTTCGGCAAAAGGCAGGTGTCCGTTTCGCGGACGCATCGGAGGAGGAGGGAGGATATGAGGACTGAAACATGGCTCAAAAGAAGGCTCAAAAGAAGGCTCAAAAGAAGATGCAGAAGGGCTTCTGCCCTCAGGAGAACATCTCCGCGGGCGCGTCCCTCGTCTCCTTCTTCGCCTTTGCCACCGCCTCTTCCAGGTGCCTCTGCTCAATTGACGCCTCGTCGATGATGGCGCCATGAAGGGCCACCTTCAGGACCTTCTCCACCAGGTCCCGGCCTGAGAACCCCTCGGTGAGCCTCGCGAGGGCTACAAGGTTCAGATGTCCCACCTCCGCCGGGAGGGTCGAGACGTTCATCTCCAAAATCGTGAGCCTCTCCTCGGCGTTCGGGAGGCCGAACCTTATCTCTTCCTCGAACCTTGACCGGATCGATTCGTCGAGGAACTCTATCTTGTTGGTGGCAGCGATGGTGCAGACCCCCTTCCTCGTATGAATCCCATCCATCTCCGTGAGGAGGGCGTTCACCACCTCCGAGACGTCGCCCCGGAGGTCCTGGTACCTCCTGTCCAGGGCTATGGCGTCCAGCTCGTCGATGAAGATTATGCAGGGGGCCATCTCTTCCGCCCTCTTGTAAAGGCCGTGGATCTGTCTAGACCCCTCTCCTACGAACTCGCCTATGAGGGTGGTCGCCTTTATCGGGATCATGGGGACCTTCGTCTCGCCGGAGAGGGCTTTTGCCATCATCGTCTTGCCCGTTCCGGAAGGGCCGTAGAATAGGATGTTCCTTGGAGCCCACCTGCCGAAACGCTCCGGCTCGGAAAGGAACTTCTCGACGATCTTCATCTTACGTCTCGCCTCGGTCTGGCCGACGACGTCCTCGAAGTTGACCTCGCTTTTGATCCTGGCAGCCTCGGCCTTCTTCCTCTCCACCACGATCTTCGTATCCGACCCCACCACTGAGACGCGAGGATTGGCCCTGATCACCTTGAAGGCGAAATCGGGATAGAGCCTTCGATCGAAGAGATAACACCCCGGCCTCACCAGCTCGCCATACCACTGTTCGCGGGCGTAACGTTCGAAGAGACGGGGATCGGCGACCTCGGGATAATCCTGAAAAATGCTCTTGAGAGGATACCCTGCCGGCCTCAGCAGGATGTATCTTGCGCCTGTCGTCCTGCTTCGTTCCAGCTTGCCGCCAAGCTCCTTTGTACCGGTCTTCTGGATCGATCGCACATCTTTCGTCACGAGGCCGAAGATAGTTAAAGGTATTGGCCTCGATCTCGCGACTCTCAACCTGAGCTCTTCTGTATAGAACCGAAACCTCTGACGTTAGGCTGCAAACCAGGATATCGCCGCCGAAAAGCGAGGAGAACAAACAGAAAATGGGACAGCGCGGATTTGAACCGCAGTCCAAGCGTCCCAAACGCTCGAGGATCGACCAGGCTACCCTACTGTCCCGCCCGGTTGGGCTTGACGCCTTGATGGTATTTAACTTTTCTTCAGATCCTGATGCCGCTAAGCCTCACAGCCTCAGGCCCGCTCGATCCGCCTCATCAGATGGACCGTGGAGAAGCCCCCCAGAAGGGCGAGAAACCAGAGCTGGACGAGGCGGATGAGGATGGTGACGGCGGCGGCATCGTAGATCGACACCCCCACGGCACTGAAGAGGGCGGTCATCAGAATCTCCACCAGGCCCACCCCGCCGGGAAGGCCCAGGGGCAGGGTCTGAAAGACGATGATCACCGAGTAGACGGCGAAGATGGCGAGGGGTGAGATCTCAACCCCGATAGATCGGAAGGAAGCGAAGGCCACCGCCTCAAGGCAGAGCCAGCCGGCGAAGGCCCAGGCGAGGCTTTCGAGGAGGGCCCTGCTCTTCTGCCTCAAAAGGAGCATGTTTCTCATAAACCCGGATACTGCGCCCGAGCAGACCTCGCGGTCCAGCTCCCGATGAAAGATCCTCTCCAGGGGGCCGATGACGACGCCCATAATCCTCTGGAGCCACCGCTCTTCAAAGCAGATCCCAACGAAGGCGAAGCCCGCGGAGACGGTGAAGACCATCATGGCAAAACAGGTGGTGAGGGCCCAGCCCGGAACCTGGCGCAAGGAGGTCAGGTAGGCGAGGCCCAGGATCATGCCCAGGACGAAGGGGACTGCAGTGATTATCCTGCTCGCGGCGACGGAGGCGAAGCTGGCGTCGAAGCGGGAGGCAGAGCCGCCACCGACCCTGCCCAAAAAGTAGATCCTGGCCGTCTCTCCCGAGAAGCTCCCCGAGGGGATGAGGTTGTTCAGAAAGATGCTGGAGAGGTAGATCAGGAAGAAGTCTCTTGAAGAAGCCCCGTAATCCAGCTCTTCGGCCACCCTCTTCCAGGAAAGGGCGTTGAAGCCCACCATCAAGAGCGAGAGGGTCAGGGCCGCGAAGAAGAGCATAAGGTTTACGTCGTCCAGGCTTTCGGCGACCTCTCCGAAGCCCAGATGTCGGAGGTAGGCGAGATAGATCCCAAGCCCAAAGAGAACCAGGGCTGTGGACTTGCTGACTTGAATCCTCGGAAGGCCTATCTCGCGGTTCACGCTTGGCTTGATGGCGCGTCCCGTTAAAAGAGTTATCTTGCAACCTCTGGTTCTTGTCCCGTCACGGTCCCCCCCCGGTTCCGTCATGGTCCCCCCCCCGGTTCCGTCATGGTCCCGTCCCGGTCCTCATCAGCAAACCGGCCCCATGCTACATTCGTGCCTTCCCTCGAAACCTATTTAAGATCGGTCCGGGTAGTTACGGCTTATGGGAAAGACAGGAAGCGTTGAATGGATCAAGATTAAGGGAAGAAAAGGACAGATCAGACAGGTGCCCAGATCCGAGGCATCTCACAAGAACCCGGGCCCGCTCCAGAAGTACACCTCCTCCGGAGCGAGGAGAAGGAAGATAGCGCGGTCCGCGAAGGCGATAGCGGCCAGGTAAAGGCCGGAATGACTTCTTTCGACTCGGTCCTGGTCAGGTACGGCGAGATCGCCCTCAAGGATCCCTGGACCAGGAAGAGCTGGGAGAGGGCCCTCGCCTCAAACATCGTTTTCAACCTGAAGGAGGCGGGGATAGACTACGCTTTATCCCTTGAGAGGGGCAGGATCTTCGTTTCTACTTCTGACTCCAGAGCCACTGGGGTCATCGCCGACGTTTTTGGTGTCGTCTCAGCAAGTCCAGTCTGGACTGTAGAGCCAGACCTGGGGGCGATCGGAAAGGTCGCCTCAGATATCGCAGCCGACCGTTCTCCAAAATCATTCGCCATCAGGTCCCGGCGGGGCGGAGGCGATATATCGAGCACCGAGATCGCCGTCGAAGTCGGCAGAGCCGTCCAAGAGAGGACCGAAGCAAAAGTCGACCTGACGGACCCGGAGCTGGAGATCTTCGTCGAGGCGAGGGTGAAGAAGGTTTTCGTCTTCACCGACGTCGTCCGGGGGGTCGGCGGCCTTCCCCTCGGCACCCAGCCGCGGATGCTCGCCCTCATCTCCGGGGGGATCGACTCGCCCGTCGCCGCCTGGATGATGATGCGGCGGGGCTGTCCCGTCTCGCTCCTCTATTTTGACCCGCGGCCTTACGTCGACGCCCTCCCCCAGGCCAAAAAGTCGGCGGAGGTCCTGAGGCGCTGGACCTCGGGAAGAAAGATCAACTTCATCCAGATTCCCATCGGCGAGGGCCTCGCGAAGATCGCTGCAGCCGAGCCCCGGGCCACCTGCCTCCTCTGCCGGAGGCTGATGTACAGGATCGCCCAACGGGTGATGGAAGAAGAGGAGGCCTATGGCGTCGTCACCGGCTACTCCCTCGGCCAGGTCGCCTCCCAGACCCCGGCGAACATCATGGCCGAGCAGTCGGGGATCGACCTTCCGGTATACCATCCTCTCATCTCCATGGACAAGTCGGAGATCACAGACCTCGCCCGGAAGATCGGGACCTATCGCGCGACGGCGGACGCCGGCTCATGCGCCGCCGCGCCGAAGAAGCCGATGACTCGGGCGCGGGTCGAGGATATCAGGGGGATGGAGATGGAGTTGGATCTTGCGGAGATCGCGAGCGAGCTATTCGAGAAGAGGGAAAGGATGAGGATCTGATCGAGGGGTCGGGTTCTAAATCTGAAGAATCGTTTTTGCTGAAAGAAGACAAAAGAGGATGAAAGGACGTCCGGGATCTCGCCCTGATCGGCCCCGGATTCGTCCCAAATCGGTTTTGATTATTTAGCTCATCCGATCAGTAGTTCTCGGCGAGGAGCTCGAAGTAGGCCCTCTCGTGGGCGCAGGCGGGGCACTCCTCGGGAGCCTCGGCGCCCTCGTGGATGTAGCCGCAGTTTCTGCATCTCCACTTCACGACGCCCGGCCGCTTGAAGACCTGACCTGCCTCGATGTTCTTCGCCAGAGTGAGGAACCTCTTCTCGTGGCCCATCTCGGCTGCGGCGATATTCCTCATCGTCTCCGCGATCTCGGGGAAGCCCTCCTCGTCGGCCTTGGCCGCGAACTCGGGGTACATGGAGGAGTACTCGTGGTTCTCGCCGGCAGCAGCGTCTCCGAGGTTCTCGACGGTCTTCCCGATGACCCCGGCGGGAAATGCTCCAGTGATCTCGACCTCGCCGCCTTCGAGATACTTAAAGAGCCTTTTTGCGTGCTCCTTCTCGTTCTCGGCGGTCTCGGCGAAGATGGCGGAGATCTGCTCGTACCCCTCCTTCTTCGCCTGGGAGGCGAAGAAGTTGTACCGGTTTCTCGCCTGGGATTCTCCGGAAAATGCGGTGAGGACGTTCTTCTCGGTCTGGGTTCCTTTCAAGCTCTTCAATTTTGATCACTCCAGTGGTGTTATTGTCGCTGGGGATTGATAAACGGATCGGCTCGCCCGCTGGACTGCAACTTGAATTGAATACTGTTTTCGATCTCTGAGGCAACCTTTAATAATCATCATGAATATTTATAAATCTCGCGAATGGGTAAACCGCTTTTTGATCACCGTTTATCGGCCAGATCCCTCTCGCTGGATCAACTATTGCAAAAGGCGATCATAGATGAAACCCTTTGAGAAGTGCCCTGTCTGCGGCGGGGAGCTGGTGGAGAAGGAGGTGGAAAAGCTCCTCAGAGGCGGCGCTCACACCGCTGTTCTGAAGGTGAGGGCCGAGGTCTGTCTCCGTTGTGGTGAGCGGCTCTACTCGCAGGAGACGGTCCGGCGGTTCGAGGAGATTAAAGCGAAGCTGAAGCGCCAGGATACGTCGGAGTTCAAGCCGATGGGGCTGTCGTTCGAGGTGGTGTAGGTGGCTCGTGGGGGCTGCGTATGCGGGCGGCGTAAAGGTCGAAAGGCTTCTCTCCTCAGGATATCTAATTGATATGCTGGAGTAAGGGGGTGGTAGGTATTATTTAATCCTCCATGAAATTCCTCTTTTTCTCTCGCTCAGTATCTGTGTAAATTTCCTGAAGAATCCTCTCTACGTATTGCCTGTGCTCGAGAAGGTCTACCGTATTTAGCAAAGGTAGGAGCGATTCAAAGTACTCGGCTCTTTTCTGGAAGGCAGGCACAAAGCTTCCACCTATACCAGGCCACATATTTAGCTCCAGAGGAATTTTACGGAACAGTTCAAAATCGTTATTATGTTTTAATAATATTTCTAATAATTTAAGTCGCCTCTCAGAAGATAATTGAGCGATCACGCTGAAGATAAACGTCATGAATTTTGGTTCATCATGGTGGCGCTCAATAAGCCCTTTCAAAATGGAATCCTGACGTCCCCTTATATCTGATCGACAACTCGTATCATCAATTTCTCATAATCTTCTCGCATCCAAAGAAATGTGTAGTCAATATTTTTTTATGGGAGTTGGCATTTTTCCACATCGTGAATGAGGTTAACATACTCTTGAACTTTATCTTAGGCATATATATATATTCGTATTGGCAAAATACGACGCCAAAATCACCATATCTATTTATATGCCCCATTGACGAAATAATTTGCCCGCTCAGAAGTCGAATAGGGACCTCTGGCGGTCGTCCTTCTCTGTCACCTCTGAACCCTCGCCTTGGTCTGCTGAGGAACGAGCCTCTTCCAGTTCGGCCTCCTCGACCGGCCCCTCGTCCAGATCCGCGGCCTTCGCGCTCGCCCCGGATTCGTCTTCGTCAAGACCGTCCTTTTTGCTCTTATCCGGCCTTCGAGGCCTTTCCTTCTTTTCTGACTTATCCGGCTTTTTGGTTCCACCCCAGGCGATCTCTATCTCCGAAACCCTCTCCTCTTCGAGAAGCTCCTGGGCCGCGTCGTAGAGCTTCGCCACCTTCTTAGTCGTCGGCTTCGTCCCCATCAGGAGGGCGATCTCCTCGACGGAAAAGCCGAGAAGGGCTGCCACCTTCGGCCCCATATCGGGATCTTTTAGGAAAAGGCCGAAGAGCCCCATCATCTCGGCCTTGGCCTGACGGGAGCTGATGTGGCAGTGGCCTCCGATCTTTTTGGCCGCCGAGTCCCGGACCTGCCTTGCGCCCCTGGTCTGGCCCATCCTCCGCCAGTAGCTCGGTGGCCGAAAGGGGATGTAGCCGCCCTTCTTCTCAGTCCGGGCGGACTGGACCCCGCCGGTCATCATGAAGGAGGCGTACCGCCACAGGCCGTAGTTCTGGCGCCTTCTGACCCGTCCGAGGAAGACGTCGGCCCTCGAGAGCCGATCGTAGCCTGCGGCGAGGTCGGTGGGCTTGTAGACGAGGGGCAGGTTCTCGTCGATCCAGTGGACGAGATCCTCGGGGCTCTCGTCCAGGGACCAGGCGATCTTGACCGCCTCGGAGGCGACAGAGCCTCGCAGGATCTTGGCCACCCCATCGAAGATCGATGACTTGGAGTCCCGGACGCTCGTCGCCACCTCGCCGAGCTCCAGGGAGCCCTCCAGGGCCGCCTGAAGGTCATTTACGCCGCTCCGAAGGTCGCCGTTCGCGTTATCTGCGATCTCCTCGATCATCTCCGGGGTGCATCCCGCTTTCTCGGCCCGGCATATCTCCTTCAGGACCGAGGCTATGGTGGGCTTCCTTATGGACCTGAACTGAATGCCGAGGGCCGCCTCTCTCAGGGGCTTGGAGATGCCGTAGTAGTCGTTTGCGATCAGGATCACCGGCTGGTCTGTCTCGCGGACGAGCTTCAGCATCGCCGCAGAGCCGCCCCGGTCCGCAGAGCCGTAGAGGTTGTCGGCCTCGTCCAGGATGACGAGCCTCTTTTTGCCGGAGAAGGTCATCATCTTTGAGGCTGCGCCCGCCACCTTCTGAATGGCGGCGGCGGTCCTGCTGTCGCTCGCGTTCATCTCGATCTGGTCCCAGCCCATCTCCTCGGCGAGGGCCAGGGCTGCAGAGGTCTTCCCCACCCCGGCAGGGCCGTAGAGGACGACTGCCCTCTTCTCGGGGACGCCCCTCTCCCAGGCCCGGGCCCAGGCCTCCAGGTCCGATATGGCCTTCCCGTTCCCTAAAACCTCCTTCAGCCCTTTGGGCCTGTACTTCTCGGTCCACTTGATGGCGGTCATGGCGAAAACTGCCCCGGTTTCGTTTTACCAGACGCCCTCGCGTCCGGTCATCTCCTCGATCTCGATCTCCCAGATCACCATCGGCATCTTCTCCATCTCCTCGCGGCTGAATTGCTTTCCTCCATGCCCCCCCATCTCGCTCTTGGTGAATATGTCAAAGAGCCTCTCCTTCGCCTCCGCATCGGTGGAAAGGCGGGCCTCTCCGAAGACGATGACGCTCTTCCACCTCCCCCTCTCGACAAAGTCCACCTCGAAGGCGACCCTCGGGTTCTCGTTGACCATGTCAAGCTTTCTTCCCCGAAGGCCCGAGTGGAGGAGGATGACGCCGCCGGCGTAGACGTAAGACATCGGAACGACGTAAGGCCGGTTATCGGCGGAGAGGCCGAGCCTCCCTACCATCGATTTCGCGAGGAGATCCTCGCACTCTTCACCTGACATCTCCCTCGGCTTCATGGCTCCAAGTCTCAGGCTGAAAGGTTATTAATTTCTTCTTCTCCGGGCTCGTCTCCGGGCTCGCCAAAGGTTTTTAGCCTCGGTCCTCCTTAACTCCGACGATGTTCCAGAAGATTCTGATCGCCAACCGTGGAGAGATCGCCATACGGATCATGAGAGCCTGCCGGGAGCTTGGCATCTCCACCGTCGCGGTCTACTCCGAGGCCGACAGAAACGCCCTCTTCGCCAAGTACGCCGACGAGGCGGTCTTCGTCGGACCCTCGCCGGCCTCCCAGAGCTACCTCCGGATGGACAAGATCCTGAAGGCTGCGGAGCAGACCGGAGCCGAGGGGATCCATCCCGGCTACGGCTTCCTCTCTGAAAACCCCACCTTCGCCCAGGCCTGTGAGGAGAAGGGCATAGTCTTCATAGGGCCCACAAGCCAGTCGATCGACAAGATGGGGTCCAAGATCGCCGCAAGAGAGATAATGAAGAGCGCGGGCGTTCCCATCATCCCCGGGAGCGAGGGGGGGATCGTCGACCCCCAGGAGGCAGTGAAGCTGGTGGAGTCGATCGGCTATCCCGTTATGCTGAAGCCTGCGGCCGGAGGCGGCGGGATCGGGATGAAGATCGTGTGGGAAGAAAAGGAGCTGGGGGCCGCGTTGAACTCGGCAAGGTCGATCGCACGATCCGCCTTCGGCGACGAGACCGTCTACGTCGAGAAGTACCTCGCAGACCCGAGGCACATCGAGTTTCAGATCCTGGCCGACTCCAAGGGGAAGACGATCTACGTCTCCGACAGGGAATGCTCGATCCAGAGGCGCCACCAGAAGCTGATCGAGGAGTCGCCCTCGCCGATCATGACCCCGGAGCTCCGGGAGGAGATGGGCTCGATCGCCGTCCGGGCCGCAGAGGCGATCGACTACCGGAGCGCGGGCACTGTCGAGTTCATGTACTCTCGGGGCGACTATTACTTCCTCGAGATGAACACACGGCTCCAGGTCGAGCACCCCATCACCGAGATGGTGACGGGCGTCGACCTCGCAAAAGAGCAGATCCGGATCGCCGCCGGAGAGCCTCTGGCCTACTCCCAGGACGAGATCGAGATCAGGGGCTGGGCCATCGAGTGCAGAGTCAACGCCGAGGACCCCCTCAACGACTTCGCCCCCGCTCCCGGCAGGATAAAGAGGTACAGAAGCCCCGGCGGCCCGGGAATAAGGGTCGATAGCGGCGTCTACGCCGGTTTTGTGATCCCGCCCTACTACGACTCGATGATATCGAAGGTGGTGGCCATGGGCAGAGACCGGAAGGAGGCGATCGCCCGGATGGAGCGGGCCCTTTACGAGTACATCGTCACCGGCGTCAAGACCAACATACACTTCCACCTCGCGGTCCTGAGACACGAGAGGTTCAGGCGAGGCGACATCAACACCAACTTCCTTAAAGAAGAGGCCATCATGGATGAGGTGAAGAAGGTCGCCGAGGCGGAGCGGGAGAAAGGGCTCTCCCTGGCGTCGGCCCTGGGGGCGGACACCAGGAAGGTCGCGGCCATATCCGCGGCCGTGGGTTCCTACATGGCCCATCACGAAACCCCCGCCTCCGAGGAGTAGATAGCCCCTTGAGCAGGGAAGAGATCAGGGAGACTCTGATCGAGAGCCTCGGCTCCTGGACCTCCGGCCAGAGGCTCGCTCGATCCCTGAAGATCAGCCGGGCCGCCGTCTGGAAGCAGGTTCAGTCCCTCAGGGCCGAGGGGTACGAGATAGAGTCCTCAAAACGAGGCTACAGGCTCGAATCCCTCCCCGACATAATCAGCGAGGACCTCGTCAAATCCGGCCTCAAAACGAGTTTCGTCGGAAGGACGATAATTTCCCATCCGTCCCTTTCCTCCACCAACGCCGAGGCGAAGAGGATCGCCCCCTCAGCAGATAACGGGACCGTCGTCGTAGCCGAGGTCCAGACCTCCGGCCGGGGCAGGATGGAGAGGCCCTGGCACTCCCCAAAAGGAGGTGTCTGGATCTCCGTCATCCTGAAGCCCCGTATCCCTCCAACCCTCGCCCCTCGGGTGAACATGGCGGCGGCGGTGGCCGTCGCTCGGGCCCTGGAGGGGCTCTACGCCCTCGAAGTGGGTATCAAGTGGCCCAACGACCTTCTGGTGGGGGAGAGGAAGGTATCTGGGATCCTGACGGAGATCGGGGCCGAGATGGACTCGCTCGACTACGCCGTGGTGGGGATCGGGATCAACGCCAACATCGACCCGGCCCTCTTCCCCCAGGTGTGGAGAGCAACCTCTCTATCGGGGCTCCTCGGCAGAGATATCTCGCGGCTAAAGCTCGTCCAGCGTGTTCTGGAGGAGGTGGAGGCGGCCTTCGAGGATCTGGAGTCGTCCTTCGACGGGGTTCGCGAAGATTGGAGGCGTCGCTCCGCGACTCTGGATCGAAGGGTCAGGATCATCACCAGGGATGGGGAGTTTGAGGGGATGGCGGGGGCCCTGGAGGCCGACGGGTCGCTTCTGGTGAGAAGAGACGACGGCCGGAGGGTGTGGGTCTATGCCGGGGACTGCGTCCACTTGAGGCCCGCAGCGAATCCGGTGGAAGAAGGGGTTTGAGATCGAGATTTCGTCGAAGACGGAGACTATTTGTAACGGGAGATTTTTTGAGATGAAAAGGTGCCCGAGATGAAGCGCAAAATAAAGGTAGAGGGGATAGCCAGGGACACGCTTTACTTCATCCTCGAGGCCTCCAGATCGACCCTGCCGGTGGAGTTTGCGGGGCTTCTCCGGGCCGAAGATGGCATCATCACCGAGGTGATAATGCTCCCGGGAACCGAGTCGTCGAGCAAGAGCGCCCTCGTACGGCTTTACATGCTCCCCAACATGAGGATCGCAGGATCGGTCCACAGCCACCCCTCCTCCAACATCAGGCCCTCTCAGGCTGACCTGATCTTCTTCTCCAAGACCGGCGACTACCACATAATAGCGGGACCTCCGTTCGATGAGAAGAGCTGGATCTGTTACGATAGGACGGGCAGCCCCAGAAGGCTTCCAGTTCTGGACGTGGAGGTCGAGGAGGAGGATGAGGACTGGTTCGATTAGGGTTCTGGCCACGGGAACCTTCGATCTCCTCCACCCAGGCCATCTGATGTACCTGGAGCAGTCGAGGGCTCTCGGCGACGAGCTGGTGGTGATCGTGGCCAGAGACGCCAACGTCAAACACAAGCCGAGGCCGATCATCCCCCAGGAGCAGAGGCTCTTGATGGTCTCAGCCCTGAAGATGGTGGATAGAGCAATCCTGGGAAGCGATTTGGACATGTTCTCGCCGATCGAGGAGCTGAAGCCCGACATAATCACCCTGGGGTACGACCAGCACTTCGACGTCGTCCTCCTCAAAGAGGAGCTGGCGACCCGGGGGATCGACGCCCAGGTGGTTAGGCTGGAGGAGCACGACCCCTGTCCCCTCTGCAGCTCCCGGATGATCGCGGCCAAGCTCCTGGAGGAACGCTGCACCAAGGTGGCCCGGCCTGGGCCGGGGCACTGATTTACTGACTTTACCGATTTACTGAATTTCGTCCCAACCTTCGGCGATTCACGATCTCGACGGCCCGCCCCAAAGCGCCAGTTACTTATACCGACCGTCCCTCTTTGCCGCCTGTATGGCCCCCAAAGTCGCCGTCGGCGGCACCTTTGACCCAATTCACGACGGCCATCTCACTCTTTTGAAGAAGGCCTTCGAGGTGGCGGGCGAGGACGGCGAGGTGGTGATCGCCCTCACGTCGGACAGGATGGCCACCAGCCAGCGGACCCGCCCCGTTCGGGACTTTGAGACCAGGATCCGGGAGCTGAAGGCCGCCCTGAAGGAAAACCTGGGGGTTGAAGAGTTCAAGGTCGAGATGCTTCACACCGTCTACGGATCGGCGATCGAGGAGGACTACGACGCCATCGTCGTCTCGCCGGAGACAGAGCCAATGGCCTGCAACATCAACGAGATCAGGAGAGAAAACGGCCTATCTCCCCTCAAGATCGTGAGGATAGAGTACCAGATGGCCGAGGACGACGTCCGGATCTCCTCCACCCGGATCTGCGGGGGCGAGATCGACTCCCACGGCAAGATGGTGGTCTGAGCTTCGATAGGGCTGGGGCGACCGTAATCCATATCAACTCACACAATAAAAGGGCAAAGCATGAAGCTTCGCCTCTTCGCTCTCTTCGCTCTCTTTTCGATATGTATTGTGCTGGCCGGTGGGGAGAGGTATTCGGAGGACAATCCGCTATATCCTCTTGCCTGGTACAACAAAGGCGTGGCTCTCTCGGCGCTGGGCAGATACGACGAGGCCATTTCGGCTTACGATAACGCCATCGAGCTTGACCCCGAGTACGCCCTGGCCCAGAACAGCAAGGGGATCGCCCTCGGCGCCCTGGGACGGACCGAGGAGGCCCTCGAATGCTACAACCGGTCCCTGGAGATCGATCCGAATTATGCCCAGGCCTGGAACAACAGAGGGGCCCTCCTTGAGGTCCTGGGACGGGCCGAGGAGGCGCTCTCGTCTTATGAGAGGGCTCTTGAGATCGACCCGGACTACGCCCTGGTCTGGAGCAACGAGGGCGGGATATTCTACAGTTTTGGCGACTACAACAAGTCCATCGAATGTTATCAGAAAGCCGTTGAGATCGACCCGAAGCTCGAAGAGGCCTGGAACAACATGGGACGGTCCCTCTACGCCACCGGCCAGTACCAGCGATCCATCGAATGTTACGGCGAGGCCCTGAAGCTCGATCCCGGATACGCCGCGGCCTGGAACAACAAGGGGATCGCCCTCGGAGCCCTCGGACGCACCCAGGAGGCCCTCGACTGTTACGAGGAGGCTCTGAAGATCGAACCGGGCAACGTCATGGCCCTCTACAACAAGGGGATCGCCCTCGGCATCCTCGGACGCAGCCAGGAGGCCGAGAGCTGCTACGAAGAGGTTATTCGGCTTGATCCGGGCCACGCTCTTGCCTGGTACAACCGGGGCGTCGCCCTCGGCGCCCTGGGACGATACGAGGAGGCGCTCTCCTGCTACGAAGAGGCCCTGAGCCTCGAACCCGGATACGCTGCGGCCTGGAACAACAAGGGGATCGCCCTCAGCGTTCTGGGACGATACGAGGAGGCGCTCTCCTGCTACGAGGAGGCCCTGAGCCTCGAACCCGGATACGCCATGGCGTGGTACAACCGGGGGGTCGCCTACAGCTCCCTAGGCCGTTACACTGAGGCGATCGCCTCTTATGACGAGGCCCTGAAGCTCGATCCCGGATACGCCGCAGCCTGGAACAACAGGGGGATCGCCCTCGGAGCCCTGGGGAGGCATGAAGAGGCGATCGCTTGCTACGAAAAAGCTCTGGAAGCTGGAATCATGGTGGGCCTCGACAGCGCCGGGAACGCCAGCAGGACGGAGAGCGAGACGGAGGCGGTTCTGGAGAACAGTCCGGGCCAAGAGGGTCCAGAGACGGAGGGCGAACCTGCCGATCCGACCAGCGAATACGGGACTATGGGGACGGTGGCCGAGGCGGTTGGAGAGTAGATCGGCCAGCGGAGCAGATCTCGGATCGGATTTACTCCTGATCTCCCATGCTGACGTTTCTGAGCCTCTCGACCCCGTTTATCTCCTCGATCACCGAGACGACGGACCGGGGGACGAGCCGCTTCCAGCTCTCGTCTCCCGCCAGGATCATCCTTCTTATGGCGGTTCCCGAGTAGACCTCTCTTCTGTACATCGGCGGCCTTCTCACCTCCACCCCCGCCTCGGCGAAGAGCTGGACGACGAGAGGGTTGTTGGAGTAGACGACGTCGAAGTTGGGGGTCATGGCCTCGACGTGCGACACCCAGACGGCGTTCCTCGCCATATCCTCCAGGGGTATGACGTAACAGGTTACGTCCAGCCCCTGGAGGGCGGGCCAGATCATGCAGATCCTCTCCCCCGCGGTGAAGGGGTTATCGAGGGTGTGGCTCGCCTGGGCGGACCCCAGCCCAACCACGATCTCGTCCACCTCCTCGACGATCTTCTGAAGGACTGCCTGGTGGCCGAGGTGGTAGGGCTGGAACCGTCCGATGTACAGGCCTCTTCTCATAGGATCTCTTTTCCGATCAGCTTTATGGCCCTCTCCTTGTTGGGCCCGATCGGCGATCCGACGACGATCTGGGTGACGCCGGTCGCGAGAAGCTCTTCGACCCTCGCCTTGCAGTCGTCTGGGGTTCCCGAGACGGAGAAGGCCTTGATCATCTTATCGCTGACGGCGCCCAGGGCCGCACCGAAGTCGCCCTTGGCTATGGCGCCGGAGACGGCGGCCGCCTCCTCGGGCTTGATCCCGTGGCGAGAGAGGACCGTCTCGGGGGATCCGGCAACGATGAAGGCGACGACGATCTTCGCCTCGTTTATCGCCTTCTCGTCGTTCTTGTCGGCGCTGAAGCTGGTGTAGGCGCAGATCTCGACCTCTTCGGGGTCGCGGCCCGCCTTCTTTGCCCCCTTCTTCACCAGGGGGACGGCGTATTTGAAGTCGTCTGGGTGGCTCGCGTTGACGAGGACGCCGTCGGCGATCATCCCCGCCGTCTCCAGCATCTTCGGTCCCTGGGCACCGATGTAGATGGGGATATCGCCGGCCTTGAAGGCGAGCTGGGCTCCCGCCATCCCGTGGCCAGCGACCCTCTTCTTCGCGAGAAGCTCCCTGAGGGCCGAGACCGACTCCTTGACGGCGGAAAGGGGCTTCTCCCAGGCGATCCCCATGGCGTCGAAGGTGGCCTTATCGCCGGGACCTATCCCCAGGATCGCCCTGCCGCCGGATATCTCGTTTATCGAGGCGATGCTGGAGGCTGTGACGGCGACGTTTCTGGTGTAGGGGTTGGTGACGCCGGTTCCTAGCTTCACCTTGTTCGTGGCCAGGGACAGGATCGCAAGGGTTGAATAAACGTCTCTGTTGTTGTAGTGATCTGTAATCCAGATGGTCTCGAAGCCCGCATCCTCTGCCAGCTTTGCCATGTAGCCCACCTTGAGGGCGGGCTCATTTGGGACGAACTCTATTCCAAACAATTTCCTCTCTCCAAAGTTACCCGATCGCCGGGGGCGAGGCCGAAGAGACCTCTCGCGCTCCCCCCGCGTACCGCAATTTCCGCAAACCCATGGGACCCAATGGTTATAAGGGGTTCGTCTTCCTCCACCTCGGCGTAAGTTCTCGCCCTTTTGAGCCCCACCCCAGAAACCACCACTCGATCCCATGGGATCTCGTGGGCGTTCAGGATCAGGTTTCCAAAGCCGTCGACGTAGATCAACTCCGCATCGATCCCGTCCCCGGACCGCCGAGCGGAGCCAAAGTCGAAGTAGATCGGCTCCGCCCGGGGGCCGAAACTCTCGGGTTTCGCGCCGAGGGCGAGCATCGCCGCCGTGGGGGCGAAGACGTCCCTTCCGGCAAAGGTGGGGGCCGCCCCCTCGGAGAAGCGGGGATCGATCATCCAGGTTGTCGGCTCGCCCAGGGATCGCGCCGCCGGGATCAGAAGGCCGTTGTCTGGGCCGACGAAGAGGTGGCCGCCGCTCTCTACGACGAGGCCGAGCCGGTCGGTCCCGACGCCGGGATCGACGACGGCCAGGTGGATCGTTCCACCGGGAAAGGCACGGGCTGCGACCATCAGAGCGAAGGCCCCCGCCCGAATGTTCTGGGGAGGTATGTCGTGGGCCAGGTCGACGAGGGTCGCGTCTCTGGCCAAAGAGAGGATCGCCCCCTTCATCTCGGCGGGGTAGAGGGACCCGAAATCCGAGAGGAGGGTTATGATCGGTCGATCAGAGGAACTCTGCATGATGATCCATATCCGCCTTCTGCGGTTAAGTCGCTATCCAATGATGGGCCCTTTCGGCGCGCATCCTTCTCCTGTGTTTTGTCCGGTGATCTGATGGAAAAGTTCAACAGGGAGAAAGGTTTATGGCACTCTCCGGGAGATGAAATAGCATGGCAGATTGTGAACTTTGCGGACTTGCTAAGCCAACCCTGGTACCGGTGAGAGTTCAGGTGCATACCCTCGCAAACCCCGAAGGGACCTACAAGGGGCTCTGTCAGGACTGTCTGGACTCCTGCGAGGCGGCTTACCAGCAGCATTTCGGCGAGAAGAAGGAAGAGAAGAAGTAAGGTCGATCGCGCATTTTCTTTTTTTTACGGTCTACTTCAGGCCGCCGGCGTTCGGGAGGACGGAGGGGGTGAGGCGGGATTGCAGAAGGAGGAAAAGGTGGTCATTGTGCTGCTCTTCATGGCCCTGGGGTCTCTCGCTGCCGCCTCCTGGGCCCTGGGAGACTTCGACGCGGATCCCGGCCCCAACCCCAGTCCCGTTTCGATAGTCGCCGAGGGGATCGTCAGCTCGGTCCAGCCCACCGATGCCGGCCACCTGATCCTCCGGCTCTCGTCCTCGGCCATGCCGATATTCGTCAGCCGTGAGTGCGGTGCGGAGGATGTGGCGGAGAGGGTGGCCAAGGGCGACCGGGTGCGGGCGAGGGGCGAGGCGGTCGAGTACGAGGGCCGCCGGGAGATCTCGGTATCGAGGGGCGAGGACGTGGAGGTGCTGCCATGATCCGTCGGCTGACGATCATAGTAAAGGGAACGGCGGCAAAGGTTTTAGCCGAGGGGCACTGTATCTGATCGGCGACCGTTTACGAAAAGGGCGAGGTGGAGAAGGAGGAAAGTAGATGGTGAAGGTTCTCAAGCTCGATGGAAAGACGCTTTACGCCGAGGATGACGACTGGCAGCTCGACCTGGAGGTGGGCTCAACCGTCGGCCTCGGAGTGGTCTTCGAGGCTGCTGACCTGGCTGGGACCGAGGGCTTCGAGGACGAGGAGTACTCCGTCGTGGTGGAGGCGGAGATCGTCCCCCGCCCCGAGGACATCGACGAGGAGGTCGTCCTCGAGGTCTCCGAGGATGAGAGCCCTCGCCGCGATAGGCTGATATTCGATCTCTACCGCCATTACGGGGGCGTCCCCGTCAACATCGACGCCCTCCAGCCCGCAAGAGCCTCCTGCGGAGCCTCGGCCTTCGTCGCAGACCAGGTCGTTCGAGGCCAGAAGACCGCCACGGGAGAGACGATCGAGGTGAGGCACTTTCGAACCGTCGAGGACGCCCTCACCTTCACCCGGGAGTTTTACATCATCATGGCTCCCATCATCTTCGAATTTCTCGACTTTATCCTCGACCAGCCTCTGGGGACGGGGACAGGATGGGATAAGATGAGGATGCTCTCGAAGGGCGAATTCAGCTGATCAATCAATCCGTAATTATTCAAGCTGCATATATCTGAATATTTGGATAAGGTTATTATCGGATGCAGTTCATAAGATCGAGTTGAGGAGAATATGTACCTGAGCATAAGACGCTACAAGACCGACGAAGTTTACGTCGGCGAGGTGATGAGGCTTGTGGAAGATCGGTTTTTGCCCCGGATCAGAGAGATCCCAGGTTTCATAAAATACTACGGGGTGGACTGCGGCGACGGCCTGGTGGCCTTCATAAACTTCTTCGAGGACGAGGCCGGAGCCGAGGAGTCGAACAACATCGCCTCGGAGTGGGTGAAAGAGAACCTCGCCAACTACTTCCCGCTCCCCGCCGACATCACCGCCGGAAAGGTGATGGTTCGGGGAGAGAGGGAGTGCTGAGACGGGGCCGAGATGGCCGGACGCCCTGGGCTGAAGGGGTCGATGAGAGGATAGGGCTAGGTGAGGATATGGCGCAACTAAAGACCAGACCCTTCGGAAAAACCGGCCGCGAGGTCACCGTCTTGGGGCTCGGCGGCGAGGGGATCCTGCGGACCTACGGCGAGGCAGCGAGGGCGGCTGAGGTGATCGGAGAGGCCGCGGCCACGGGGATCGGCTACTTCGATACAGCCCCCGCCTACTCGGGAAGCGAAGGCTACTATGGCTCATTCTGGCGGTCCCACCAGGAGCTTCGGGACGGCATCTTCCAGACGAGCAAGTCGGCGGCTCGGGACGCCCGGGGCGCACGAGCCGACCTGGACCGTACCCTCAGGACTCTTGGCATCGACCATTTGGACCTCTGGCAGATCCACGACGTCAGGACCCGCCAGGATCTCAAAGAGATCGAGGGGCCCGGCGGGGCTCTAGAGGCCTTCATCGAGGCGAAGGAGACGGGCCTTGTGAGGATGATCGGGGTGACGGGCCATCACGACCCCTCGATCATCACTTATGCCGTCGAGAGCTGGCCCGTCGACTCGGTCCTCATCCCGGTAAACCCCCTGGAATGGGTCCTCGGCGGGTTTCTCGACGAGACCCTCCCGGCGGCCCGGGATAGAGGGATCGCCGTCGTCGGGATGAAGGTCTTGGGAGCGTCCCACTACATCAACCCCCGGGCCGGGATTGGTCCCGATCTCCTCCTCAGGTACGCCCTATCTCAAAAGATATCCCTCGCCATCGTCGGCTGCTCGACCCCCGAGGAGGTCGGGCTTCTGGCCGAGGTGGGCCGGGATCCGGAGCCGTTGTCTTTAGAGGAGGAGGAGAGGCTCCTTTCGGTTTTCAGGCCCTACGCAAGGAAGCTCGCCTTTTATCGAGGTGTGTTGTAGCACTCCATCAGACCGTAGAAGAGGACCGAGGGTTCCTACAGCATCTTCCAGCTTCCAGGTCAGAGGCTTCGTTATTCTCTGCCGAGAGCCTTCCCCGCAGGAACGTTCCTGTATGGCTCTCCGAAACCATCGCCACCTCCTCCGGCGTCCCCTCGGCGACGATCCTGCCTCCCTCGTTCCCGCCCTCAGGCCCCAGGTCGATGATGTAGTCTGCGGACTTGATCACGTCCAGGTTGTGCTCGATGACGACGACGGTGTTCCCCTTGGAGACGAGGTCGTTCAAAACCGCGATCAGCCTCTTGACGTCGTCGAAGTGAAGCCCCGTCGTCGGCTCGTCGAGGAGGTAGATCGTCCTTCCCGTCGCCTTTTTGGAGAGCTCCCTTGTAAGCTTGATCCTCTGGGCCTCGCCGCCCGAGAGGGTCGTCGAGCTCTGGCCGAGCTTGATGTAGCCGAGGCCGACCCCGATGAGGGTGTCGAGCTTGTTTCGGATGGCGGGAACGTTCTTGAAGTGCTCTCTCGCCTCCTCGACGGTCATCTCCAGGACCTCGGCGATGGACTTCCCCCTGTACTTCACCTCCAGGGTCTCGGCGCTGTAGCGGGAGCCCTTGCACTCCTCGCACTCGATGTAGACGTCGGGGAGGAAGTTCATCTCGATCTTGATCAGGCCGTCGCCCTGGCAGGCCTCGCACCGGCCGCCCTTGAGGTTGAAGGAGAACCTTCCGGGCTTGTACCCCCGGACCCGTGCCTCCTTCGTCTCGGCAAAGGCCTGCCTGATGGGGTCGAAGACTTTGGTGTAGGTGGCGGGGTTTGACCGGGGCGTCCTCCCGATGGGGCTCTGGTCGATGACGATCACTTTATCGATCTCCGAGTCGAAGGAGATCTCGTCGAAGACGCCGGGGGTCTCGCTCGACCGATAGATCTTCTTCATCAGGGCCCGATAGAGGGTGTCATAGATGAGGGTTGATTTGCCAGAGCCCGAGACGCCTGTGACGACGGTGAAGACGCCGATGGGGATCTTGGCGTCGACGTTCTTGAGGTTGTTCTCCCGGCAACCTCTTATCCGGACGAACCTGTCGCTCTGCCTTCGGTGTCCAGGCGTCTTGATCTCTTTCTTTCTCGATAGGTACCGGCCGGTCAGGGACTCGGGATCCTCCTCGATCTCCTGGGGCGACCCCTCCGCCACCACCCACCCACCGTGGATCCCGGCCCCCGGCCCCATGTCCACCACGTGGTCTGCGGCCCGGATCGTCTCCTCGTCGTGCTCGACGACGATGAGGGTGTTTCCCAGGTCCCGCAGCTCCTTCAAGGTCTCGATCAGCCGTCCGTTGTCCCGCTGGTGAAGGCCAATCGAGGGCTCGTCGAGGACGTAGAGGACACCCATCAGGTTCGATCCGATCTGGGTGGCGAGCCTAATCCTCTGGGCCTCGCCGCCCGATAGAGTCCCAGCGCTCCGGGAGAGGGTCAGGTAAGAGAGGCCCACGTGCTCAAGAAAGCCGAGGCGGGATTTGATCTCCTTCAGGACCTGCCGGGCGATCTCCTCCTCCTTATCCGATAGCTTGAGGCTCTCGAATAGGGCAAGGCCGTCGGAGACGGAGAGGTCGGCGACATCGGCGATCGACATCCCCGCGATCTTCACCGCAAGCACCTTATCCTTCAGCCTCCGGCCTGCGCACTTCGGGCAGGGGAGGACCTTCATGAACCGCTCCAGCTCCTCCCGGCGGTAATCAGAGTTCGTCTGGTGGTAGAGCCGCTCGGACTGGGGTATGAGCCCCTCCCACTGGCCCTTGTGGGACCAGTAGGCGTCCCCGTTCTTCATCGACATCGCGAAGTTGATCTGCTCGCGGGAGCCGTAGACGAGGGCAGCATACTGCTCCGATGTTAGGTCCTTTATGGGGGTGAATATGTCGAAGCCGAAGTGTTTTGCGACGGCGGCGAGGTACTGGCCCCGCCATCCGTCGACGTGGTTTCGATAGAGGGCGACGGCCCCGTCGGCTATGCTCTGCTCCGGGTCGGGGATGATGAGGTCTGGGTCGAACTCCATTTTAATGCCGAGACCGTTGCAGGCCTCGCAGGCTCCGAAGGGGCTGTTGAAGGAGAAGGTACGGGGCTGAAGCTCCTCGAAGACCATGCCGCAGACTGGGCAGGCCATCTTGGAGGAGTAGAGCCGGTCGTCTCCCCCGGAATCGACGACGATGAGGAGGCCGTCGGCCCGTTCGAGGGCCCGCTCGCAGGCCTCGACGAGCCTCGACCTGTCCGAAGGGTCGAGCCGGTCGATGACGACGTCGATGTCGTGCTTTCTGTACCGGTCCAGCTCGATCGGATCGTCGGTCCGTTGGACCAAGCCGTCGACCCTGACCCTGGAAAAGCCCTCGGAGAAGAGGTCCTTGAAGAGCTGTCCGTAGGTCCCCTTCTTCTGGCGGACGACGGGAGCGAGGATGGTGACCATTCCTCCTCCCGTCCTCTCCCCCAGCACCTCCGTCTCCGTGCCTTCCCCTTCTCCGTCCCCTTCTCCGTCTCCTTCCGCTTTGGCAGCGGCCTCGATGATCCCATCGGCGATCCTCTCCGGGGACATCGACTCGATCTTGACGCCGTGGACCGGGCAGTGAGGAGTCCCTACGCGAGCGAATAACAGCCTCAGGTAGTCGTAGATCTCGGTGACCGTCCCCACGGTGGACCGGGGGTTCTTCGAGGTCGTCTTCTGCTCGATGGATATCGCCGGGGATAGCCCCTCGATGGAGTCGACGTCCGGTTTATTCATCTGGCCGAGGAACTGGCGGGCGTAGGCCGAGAGGGACTCGACGTACCGGCGCTGCCCCTCGGCGTAGATGGTGTCGAAGGCAAGGGTGGACTTGCCCGAGCCCGAGACGCCGGTGATGACGATGAGCTTGTCTCTTGGAAGCTCCAGGGTCACGTCCTTGAGGTTGTGCTCCCTTGCACCTTTTATGAGGATAGATTTCATTTCATTTTCTCGCTTGGGCTTCTTCGCCTGCTGAAGGCCAAGGCTAGGGGCAGGATGAGCTTAATACTTTTCGGGCGGGCGTCGCCAAGGGTGCGAGGTCCCGAATGTTTTGACTTTTGACTTCTGAGCAAGACGAGATGGCGTGGTTCAAGGCCGCCCTCGTCGGAGGGGCGTCTTCTGGCTCGAAACTACACACATCGTCTTCAGGGTGCCCTTCAGACGCGCCGCTGACGGCCCCCCGTCCCCAACCCCTCACCGTCAAGTTCGATAGATGGCTAGGCGTCGAAGCGGCGGCGAAACACGCGTGGAACCGTCCCCAACCCCTCACCGTCAAGTTCGATAGATGGGGGGAGAAGGAGGGACTGGGAAAGAGACCTTGCGGCGGGCGGCGGGCGTCGTTCGAGGGATCGGCGCCTCCGGCCACCTCGTGGGAAAAGAGGAGGAATATCGGATCAGGGACACGAGAATCAGTCTTGGCGATCCTGGCAGCTTCACATCAAAAGATCCATCGCCTCTTCGACGGACCTGTCATGGTGGACGATTGAAGCGATCGCCCCCGTCATCTTCGTCGGGTTCTCGTGCTGGAAGACGTTTCTTCCTATGGCGACCCCCCGGCCCCCGGCGTCGATGGCGCCCCGGATCATCTCCAAAAACTCCTCGTCCGTCTCGGTCTTGGGGCCGCCGGCTATCACCACGGGGACGGGGCATCCCGCCACCACTTCCTTGAAGGTATCGGGGTCGCCGGTGTAGTTAGTCTTGACGATGTCGGCTCCCAGCTCCGCTCCGGCCCGAGCCGCCAGGGCCACCACGTCGAGGCCGTTGGGGTCGGTGATCTTCTCGCCCCGGGGGTACATCATGGCGATGAGGGGCATCCCCCAGAAGTCGCACCTCTCGGCGACGGACCCGAGCTTTCTGAGCTGATCGGCCTCCGTCTCAGACCCGATGTTTATGTGGACGGAGACGGCGTCTGCCCCCAACTTCAGGGCCTCCTCTACCTGACAGACCTGGACCTTATTGTTGGGGTCGGGACCGAGGGCGGTGCTGGCGCTCATGTGGACGATCAGGCCGATGTCGCTACCGTAGCCCCGATGGCCGTGCTTCACCATACCCTTCTGCTGGAGGACGGCGTTCGCCCCCCCTTCGGCCACCCTGTCCACCATCTCTGAGAGGTCCACCAGCCCCTTGACGGGACCGACGGATATACCGTGGTCCATGGGGATGATGACGGTATTTCCGCTGTTCCGGTCGATGATCCTCTCCATCCGCACCCTTTTGCCAATCTCGCTCAATTGTCAATCTCCTGCGTGTTAACATGACACATGATAGCATATATCATATATAAGGGTGACGCTTGCTATTTATAATTTGACGCTCGACCTTCACCGGAGCTGATCTTATGGAGCAGGAGTTCGGCAGAATCAGAAAGAGCGAGACGACGGAGCTCGTCATTCGACGGACCGAGTTTCGAGGCTCTGCGGGGATCGATATAAGGGAGTACGTCACCAGCGATAGGTACACCGGCTGGTCGAAGAACGGCATCCGGATACCCGTCGACCAGTGGCGATCCTTCAAGGCGATCCTGGACGGGATAGAGGTCTCCGATGGCGGAGAAGGCGATTAACCGGGGCGGCTTCGAGCGGGAGTACCGGGCCTGGCTCGTCTCGGTGGCAAAGGACGTGGCAGGCCGTCTGGCCGAATCCGGCCCAGCGGAGCGTGAAAGGGTACTCCAGGCCTACCGAGAGATGGAGGACCCAAAAAGGGTCTTTCGCCCACTCTCAGACCCGGATCGGATCACCAAACTGGGGGGCGAGGAGGCGAAAGGGTACATCCTGGTGGAGACGGACGCCATCACCTTCTTTCCCTCCATCGATTCGTCGAACCCCGGCGCCCTCGACTTCGCAGTGGCCATGAACCGTCGCTACTACCATCGAGGGCGATGGTTCTCCATCATATCCCTCAACTCCGAGTATCTGAGGCAGGTCTCCGACAGGATCCTCGCCTACGCTCTCGAGCATGAGTTTGAGATGGGAAGGCTCTACCAGCGGGCCTTCGGAGAGATGAGAAAGCTCTCTCCGGGCGAGAAGCTGGAGATAAGCAGGCTCGCCCACCAGACTTCGGTCAAGAAGTCCAAGATCTCCCTGGAGGACCTCATCGACGAGGAGAGGCTGATGTCATCCCTATCCGAGTCCCAGCCGGTCATCCCCAAGCCCTACGCCGAGACCGCCCTCCTCGCCCACCTGGAGGAGAACTTCTCGCACCTGGAGAAGTTCGGCAGAGAAAGCGAGGACGACGAGGAGGACGCCTTCGGCGCCGAGCTCTACGACGAGTTTGAGGGATGGTCAAAGTTCTCCATCCAGTCCTTTCGCCTCTTCGTCCGAGAGGCCGCCCAGGGCGTCTCCGAGGCCTATCGAGGATACGTCTGACGACGACCGTTTTATGCTCCAAAGACCATTTTCGAGTTTGGGCCGCCAATGCCGTCCCTCGGGGCTGAAGCATCCTAAATCGAGCCTGAAAAGGGACTTCGCGTTCAATCCTGAGCATTTAAATAGTAGTCTTTCCCAGTTAGTGGCCATCAAGATCATTCGAGGAGACCCGATTTGTCCACCGAATCCAACCCGCATAAAAAACCGGCCGTGAACATAGGCATGGTGGGCCATGTCGATCACGGCAAAACGACCCTGGTGAGAGCCCTCTCGGGGGTCTGGACCGACCAGCATAGCGAGGAGCTGAAGAGAGGCATCTCCATCAGGCTCGGATACGCAGATGCAACTTTCAGAAAATGCCCAAACTGCCCCGAGCCGGAGGCCTACACCGTGGAGGAGACCTGCCCTGCTTGCGGATCGCCCAGCGAGATCCTCAGAACCGTATCCTTCGTCGACTCTCCCGGCCACGAGACCCTGATGGCTACGATGCTCTCGGGGGCCGCCATAATGGACGGCGCAGTTCTGATCATCGCCGCCAGCGAGCCCTGCCCTCAGCCTCAGACCAAAGAACACCTCATGGCCCTGGACATAACCGGCATCGACAAGATCGTGATCGTCCAGAACAAGATCGACCTCGTCTCCAGGGACAGGCTGATCGAGCACTATAACGAGATCAAGGATTTCGTCAAGGGAACCGTCGCCGAGAACGCTCCCATCATACCGATATCAGCCCAGCAGAACGTGAACATCGACATGGTGATCCAGGCGATCGAGGAGATGATCCCCACGCCGGAGAGGGACATGGATAAGCCAGCCCTCCTCAAGATCGCTAGGTCCTTCGACGTCAACCGCCCCGGTACCCTGCCCGACAAGATCGTCGGCGGAGTCATCGGTGGAACACTCACCCAGGGGAAGCTCAAGCCCGGCGATCCTCTCGAGATCAAGCCAGGCAGGTCGGTGGAGGCAGAGGGGAGAAAGCATTGGGTTCCCATCAGCACCAAGGTGACGGCGCTTATGGCCGGCGGTGGCACCCAAGAGGACGTCACCCCAGGAGGCCTTATCGGTGTCGGAACCCAGCTTGATCCGGCCCTCACCAAGAGCGACATCCTGGTGGGCCAGGTGGCGGGAGAGCCGGAAGCCCTCCCCCCCGTCTGGAACTCTTTCACCATGAAGATGAGGCTCCTGGAGAGGGTAGTCGGCGCCACCGACGAGGCGGACGTCGAGCCGATCCACACCAGCGAGCCCTTGATGCTGAACGTCGGCACCGCCACCACCGTCGGAGTCGTCTCCAGCGCGAGAGAGGGCGGCATGGTGGAGGTCCAGCTGAGAAGGCCGGTCTGCGCCGCCGCAGGAGATCGGGTTGCCGTGAGCAGGCGGATCGGCGCAAGGTGGCGCCTGATCGGCGTAGGCACCATCAACAAATGATGGGTTCGGCATCACTGAAGCCGTTTCTCGAAGGGGTGTCCAAGCTGTATGAAGGTGCTCCTCGACGCCAACGCCCTCATGGTCCCCGGCCAGTTCGGGGTGGACGTATTCGGGGAACTGGAACGGCTCGGATATCGCAGGTTACTGGTGCCGCGTCCCGTCCTCTCCGAGCTCGTGGCTCTCGCGAGGCTCGCCGGCTCCCGGCGGGACCGGACCGCCGCCAGGATCGGCCTCGCGCTGGCCGAGGGTTGTGAGATCATGGAGGCCTCTGGCGAGGCGGACGATCGTCTAGTCGATCTCGCCCTGGAGACGGGCTCGGCGGTCTTTACCAACGATAAGGAACTGAAGAAAAAGTTATCTACTAGAGGTGTTACCGTTATACACCTGCGCCAGAGACGACGCCTGGAGATCGCAAGCGGAAAGGAGTTTTGATGTATAAGAAGATGAAGCTTGAGGGGATAGTCAGGATACCTCCTGGCCAGATGGGGGATCCCCTCGAAGACGCGGTGGAGATGGCGCTGAGGAACAAGTACGAGGCCAGGGTGGACAAGACCCTCGGCACCGTCGTGGCGGTGCTGGGGGTCGACGACATCGGCGAAGGAAGGATCCTGGCGGGAGATGGGGCCGTCTATTACGATGCGACCTTCGACGCGATCGTCTTCAAGCCCGAGATGCAGGAGATCGTCGAGGGTGAGGTGGTGGAGATCGTGAAGTTCGGGGCCTTCATAGGGATCGGGCCCTTCGACGGACTGCTTCACGTAAGCCAGATCACCAACGAGTATATATCGTACGACGAGAAGAATGCGCGGCTCGCGAGCAAGGAGTCGAACAAGTCTCTCGGCGAGGGCGACAGGGTCCGCGCGCGGATAATCGCCATCAGCCTCAACGAGAAGGAGCCCCGAGAGAGCAAGATCGGCCTCACAATGAGGCAGACCGGCCTGGGGAAGATCGAGTGGCTTGAGGCCGCTCGGCGAAGGGAAGAGGCAGAGGTTGAGTTGAAATGACCGAACAGGCTTGCAGGGAATGCCACAGGATAATCGAGGGTCTGGTATGTCCCACCTGCGGAACGTCATCCCTGAGCAAAGACTGGAGCGGTTACGTCGTGATCATCGACCCGAAAGAGTCCGAGGTCGCAAAGAAGCTGGGGATAACCCTTCCAGGAAGGTACGCCCTGAAGGTGCGATAGATTTGAAGATATTGCGTCTTCCCGAGGAGCTCCGCTCCGAGCTTAAGCCCCCCCTCGGCAAGCTCTTCAAGGGACGGGGCCAGGAGTGCATAATCCCCATGCAGGATCTCCTCGCTTCCGCGCCGAAGGTGGTCGCCGTGGGCGACGTCACCACCTTCTGCCTTCTCTCCTCGTCCGGGAGAAAGCCCGACATCTGCATCGTCGACCACAAGACGAAGAGGATGCCGGTGCCAGATCACGTTCAGCAGGGGATAGGCGATCTCGACAGTTACGAGAGGATCGAGGTGAATAACCCCCCGGCAACCCTCACCTCGGAGCTCGTCGAGGTGATACGTGACCTTCTGGCCGGCGATCGGAGGGCAAAGATCGTCGTCGATGGCGAAGAGGATCTCGCCACCCTCCCCGCCATCCTCTACGCCCCCCTCGGCTCGACGGTCGTCTATGGCCAGCCGAACGAGGGGAGCGTCGCCGTTGTGGTGACCCCCGAGAGAAAGGATTATGCCAAGAGCATAATGGACAAGATGATTGTGGAGGATTGAGATGGATATCAAGGTCATCGAAGAGAAAGAGAACCCGATTTTGAATCGGAGAGAGGTCAAGTTCGTCGTCGAGCACGACGGGCCCACGCCCTCGAGAAAGAGCGTCATCGATAAGATTGCGGCCACCATGAACTCCAAGGTGGGCCTGGTGATGGTGGACAGCCTCAAGTCCGAGTTCGGAAAGCGCGAGACGATTGGATACGCCAAGATCTACGAGACCGAGGAGAGGGCGAAAGAGGTCGAGAGGGCTTACGTCATCGCAAGGAACGTGCCCGCACCGGCCGCCGAGGCAGAGGAGTCGGGATAGAATGGCTGCGAACGAGTTTTACGAGGTCAGCGGCGAGGCCATCAAGAGGAAGAAGCAGATCTGTCCCCGATGCGGAAACGGTGTCTTCCTCGGAGAGCACAAGGACCGGCTCGCCTGCGGAAAGTGCGGATATACCGAGTTCAAGAAGTGAGCTTTTCTCCGTGGCCCCTTCCTTGGAGGAAGGGGGCATGCCGCACCCTTTTGGTTCGTCTCCCGCTTCCGTCGGTTATTTAAACACGCGGGGATCAATTACCGAAGGGTGTTTATGTGGTTGACGTATTATCAGTCGGTTTTGTGCCTCTGCTCATCGTTTTATTGATACTCTATCAGGGGATCAGGATACCTCGGGAGTACGAGAGGCTCGTAGTTTTCAGGCTCGGACGGTACAGCGGGATCAAGGGACCGGGGATCACGATAATCATACCGGTGATCGACAGGGCCATCACCATGGATCTGCGGGTGGTGACGATCGACGTCCAGAAGCAGGCGGTCATAACCAAGGACAACGTGACCGTGGACGTGGACGCCGTCCTCTATTATCGGGTCGTGGACCCTGACAGGGCCGTCATCCAGGTGGAGAACTTCAGGGTGGCGACAAGCCTTCTCGCCCAGACGACCTTGAGGGACGTCCTCGGCGAGATCGAGCTGGACGACCTCCTATCGAAGCGCGAAGAGCTGAACGTCAAGCTCCAGGAGATCCTGGACAGGCAGACCGACCCCTGGGGGATCAAGGTCGCGGCTGTGACACTCCGGGACGTGAGCCTTCCCGAGTCGATGCTGAGGGCGATCGCAAAGCAGGCCGAGGCCGAGAGGGAGAAGAGATCGAGGATCATTCTGGCCGAAGGCGAGTTTCAGGCTTCGGCGAGGATGGTGGAGGCGGCGAAGCTCTACCAGCCCGCGCCTGTGGCCATCAAGCTGAGGGAGCTTCAGACCCTCGCCGAGATAGCGAGGGAGAAGAACATGATCGTCGTCACCTCCGGCGGCGAGGTGGGGCAGACGACGGGCGCGGTGGCAGGACTCACCAAGGCCTTCGGTGAGAGATGAGAACTTTAACTTCGAAGGGTTCGGCCCTCTCCGGGCCGCACCTGCCCATCTCGCCTCCTCTGACATTACTTCTTCTCGCATCTCTCGCCATCCTCTGCTTAGCGGCCCCTGCCTTCGGCGAGGGGTGTGTGATGGTCGTCGCCCTGGAAGATGCCATCACCCCAGCGAGCGACGACATCGTCAGGGAGGCGATCGCTGAGGCGGAAGGCCGGGGGTGCGAGGCCCTGGTGATGGCCCTCGACACGCCGGGCGGGGGTCTGGCGGAGACGAAAGAGATCACCGGCCAGATCGAGAGGACGAGCATCCCGGTGATCGGGTACGTCTACCCCTCGGGGGCCACCGCCTGGTCCGCGGGGACGATCATCCTACTCAGCTCCGACATAGCGGCGATGGTCCCGGGAACGATCATCGGATCGGCCCAGCCGGTTCAGATCGGGCCGACGGGGACCGAGCCGGTGAACGACACCAAGGTGGTCAACGCCGTCGTCGCCCTCGCCGAGGAGAAGGCGAGGATTCACGGGAGGAACACGACGGCGGCGCGGGAGTTTGTCACGAGCAACCTCAACCTCAACGCCGAGGATGCCCTCGAGTTCGGCGTCATCGAGATCGTCAGCCCGAACCTCGAATCCCTGATGGAGGAGGTAGACGGGATGGAGGCGAAGAACAGGACCCTCGCCACCAGCGGCGCCGAAATCGTCCGCTTCCAGCCGAGCTTCCGGCTCCAGGTTTTGGCCGTTCTCTCCGATCCCCTACTGGCGGGGCTCCTCCTAATCGTCGGCCTTTACGCCCTCATCTTCGGCCTATCGAACCCCGGCCTGGGGGCGGAGCTGGTGGGGGTCATCACCCTCGCCCTCGGCCTGATCGGCCTCGGATTCTCGGTGAACCTGGGGGCGCTATTTCTGATCATCCTGGGACTCGTCCTCCTCCTGGTCGAGCTGAATAGCCCAGGATTCGGCCTTTTGGGCGCGGCGGGGCTCGCCTGCATGATGGTCGGGTCGATCCTCCTCGTGCCGATAGGCTCCGCAGACTGGTACACCCCCGCCGAGTACAAGATGGACGCCTTCGTCGCCCTGATCGTCCCAAGCCTCGTCATCGGGGCCTTCTTCGTCTTCGCCCTCTACAAAGTGGCGGAGGCGAGAAGGCGTCCCACCTACTCCGAGGTGATGAACCAGGAGGTCGCCGAGGCCCTGGACAGGATCGACACGCGAGGCCATGTCATGTACAACGGCGAGTACTGGGCTGCTGAGGCGGACGAAGCGATCGAGCCGGGGGAGCTGGTAGAGGTGGTGGGAAAGGAGAGGATGGTCCTGAAGGTGAAGAGGAAGAAATAGGTTCATTCTTCTCGCTGGATCTCGATCTCCGGCTTCTCCTTCATCGAGAGGGATATCCTCTTTCGGGTCAGGTCCACCTCCAGGACGGTCACCTCCACCTTCTGGTGGACCCTCACCACCTCTGCCGGGTCCCGAACGAACCGGTCGGCCAGCTGGCTCTTGTGGACGAGGCCGTCCTGGTGGACGCCGACGTCGACGAAGGCGCCGAAGGCGGCGACGTTCGTCACCACCCCCGAGAGCTTCATCCCGGGCCGGAGGTCCTCCATCCTCTCGACCCCCGGGGTGAAGCTGAAGAGCTCAAACTCCCGGCGCGGGTCCCGGCCGGGCTTTGAAAGCTCGTTGAGGATATCATTTATGGTGGGAAGGCCCGCCTTCTCCGAGACGTACCTCTCGGGGTCGATTTTCTGCTGGAGGGAGGGGTCGGCCATCAGCTCTTCCACAGAGGCGCCGAGGTCTTTTGCCATCGCCTCCACGATCCCGTAGCTTTCGGGATGGACCGCGGAGGCGTCCAGGAGGTTCTTCCCGTCCCTGATCCGCAGGAATCCCGCCGCCTGCTCGAAGGCCTTGGGACCGAGGCCGGGAACCTTTTTTAAATCCTCTCGGGACCGGAAGGGGCCGTTTTCTTCTCTGAACCGAACTATCGATCCCGCCAGCTTCGGCCCCAGCCCCGAGACGCGGGAGAGAAGCTCAGAGCTTGCGGTATTCAGCTCTACCCCCACGGCGTTGACGCAAAGCTCGACGACGTCATCGAGCTTTCTCTTCAGGGCCGTCTGGTTGACGTCGTGCTGGTACTGGCCGACGCCAATCGACTTCGGATCGATCTTGACGAGCTCCGCCAGGGGGTCCATGAGCCTTCTGCCGATGGAGACGGCACTTCTGACCGTCGCGTCCTCGTCGGGAAACTCATCTCGCGCTCCCCGGGACGCCGAGTAGACGGAGGCTCCCGCCTCGTTCACCATCACGATCGGGATTTTGCCGGGAAGCTCAAGTTTCCTCAGAAACTCCTCCGTCTCCCTCCCGGCGGTCCCGTTTCCGACGGCGACGAACTCCACCCCGAACTCTTTGCAGAGCTTTTCGACCTTATCGGCCGCCTCTCGGACCTCTTTCTGAGGCGGGTGGGGGAATATGACCTCCTTTGCGACCAAAGACCCCTGCTGGTCGAGGACGACCACCTTGCATCCGGTCCGAAACCCGGGATCAACGGCCAGGACCGTCTTCGCTCCCAGGGGCGGCTCCAGGAGAAGCTGGCGGAAGTTTTCGGCGAAGACCTCCATCGCCCTCTCCTCGGCCCGCTCCCTCGCGGCCGAGAGGCTCTCCCTCTCCATCGATGGGGATAGAAGCCTCTTATAGCCGTCCTCCAGGGCGAGCCGGACCTCTTCGGTGGCGAGAGAGGCGGCGCCCTTTCTAAACCCTCCATCCCGGAGGAAGAGGGACTCCAGGATCGCTGAAGCCTTTTCCATCGACGGCTCGACGTGCAGGGTCAGAAAGCCCTCTTTTTTGCCCCTCAGCATCGCCATCACCCTGTGGGACGGGGCCCTGGATAGGGGCTCAGACCGATCGGCGTAATCCCGGTAATTCGCGCCCTCCCCTTCGAGGTTCCCGGAGGCCTTAGACCTGAGAGTCCCCTGAGAAAGGAAGAGCTCTCGCATCCTCGATCTCGACTCCGCATCCTCGCTGATCCTCTCGGCGATGATGTCCCGAGCTCCCGCCAGCGCCTCCTCGACGGAGCCGACCCCCCTCTCGGGATCGACAAAAGAGGCCGCCTCTGCCCGGGGGTCGATCTTCCCCTGATCGAAGATCAAGTCCGCCAGGGGCAGAAGGCCCTGCTCCCGGGCGACGGAGGCCCGGGTCCTCCGCTTCGGCCTGAAGGGGAGGTAGAGGTCCTCCAGGACGGAAAGCGTCTCAGCCGCTCGAATCCTCTTCTCCAGCTCCGGCGAGAGCTCACCCCTTTCTTCGAGAGACCGCAGGACCGTGTCGCGCCTCCGGTCCAGCTCGCCGTACTTTTCGAGTAGGTCCCTGACGGCGGCGACGGCCACCTCGTCGAGGCCGCCCGTCGCCTCCTTTCGATACCGGGCGATGAAGGGGATCGTCTTTCCCTCGTCCAGGAGCTTCGCTGTGGCCCTCACCTGGCCATCCTTTTTGGCGAGATCTTTGGCGATCCTGGATATGTAGAGCTCGTTCATGGTCAGCGCTCGCTACACTCTCCGCTTATTCGTCCGCCCCTTCTTCACCTCGAAGAGGTAGGTCTTATCCTCCTCGATCTCGTGCCAGAGGTTTCTGTAGTACTCCTCCTTCCACTCCGCAAAGCCGTCGTCGAACCCCGGATCGCCCTCGTCGATGTGGATCAGAAACCCCCTCTCGGAGTGTGGGGCGCAGAGTTTCAGCGTCTCCACGCTCTCTTTTATCCTCGATCGGTCGTAGGACCTGATCTTATCCCCGTCCCTGGTGATGGTCAGGGGTTCGATGACTACGAGGCAGTCTTCGCCCTTGAATATCGAGATGGCGGGTTTGGCGTCGCCGACGGGGTGATTTATCAGCATTGTCATTATTTTATTTTTATCAGTATGGGCCCGGAGGTGGTGGTAGAGGGAGGCCAAAAAGTCTTCCTCCGTCTTGATCTTCCCGTTCCGAAAGTCCTCCGCAGATCCCTTGAAAGCGTCCACGACGTCTCTTTCAAACTTGCTCACCCTGGCAGCCATCTCTCATTCCTCCGGTTTGGACCTTGAGTTTCCAAACTAGATAAAACCGCACACCAATTTTCTGGAGAGCTTCCCACTAGGACGATCCGCAAAGCTCTCCGCCTTGAGCCGTCATCCTATCGGTCGGTCGCCGTCGATCGCGGCGCCGGGGAGGATGATTCCAGAGATAGAAATAATACCACTCTATGCCATTGGCGTTTCAGGATGGTGTAAGATTTGCGCAAGCTAGACGGCGTCATCATGGATCTGGAGGCTCGGGGGCTGAAGTTCCGGCTCCAGACATCTCTTCGGGTCGGGTACACGGCCGACGTTTTATTACTACGGGAGCGCGGAGGGTCACGAATACCCCGACCTTTAGGTCGGGGATGAAGTGAACCCTCGCCCGTT
>NPIE01002735.1_pt1 | contig 48358 bp, 50 predicted proteins | sample 8637661 | NCBI WGS metagenome assembly NPIE01 (sample SAMN07420842, study PRJNA396082) | bioreactor metagenome | isolation source: sample BA12 brine-fed electro-methanogenic bioreactor BA | place: Japan: Kochi | collected 2016-12-09 | reverse complement strand
TTGAACACCGAACAACGTGAGGTGATTGAACCCCGCAAAGCGGGGATTGAATTTCAATGCGGCGTTTTACCTCTGAACGTCTAAACTTCTCAACGTCTCAACCTTTGAACTTCTGAGCTCTTGAGCTCATGAACCCATGAACCCTTGAGCTTTTTTAACAGCGAGCGCAGCGAGCCTAAACCTCGTTCCTCGTTAATCTTCTAGCGGCATACCGGGCTTCTTCAATAATTTCTTTTTCATCAGGGATTTTCCTGTCGCGCATTAGAATATCCCCGCCGCATACCACTGTATCTATCACTGAGGAATCAGCACTGTACACCATATCCGAGATCAAGTTATAACCGGGTACCAATGCGGGGTGATCTGTATTTACAAGTATAAAATCCGCTACGGCCCCTGCTTCAATTTTCCCGCCGTTAATACGAAACGTTTTTGCTCCGGCTTCCGTTGCAAGATACCAGGCTTCCTCGGCAGGACATTCTTTCGGATCACCGGAAGCCATTTTGGCATTGAGGGCCGTCATTTTCATGGATTCCATCATACTCAGATTGTTGTTGGAGGAACTGCCGTCGGTCCCCAGAGTAATCTTGATTCCGGCCTTTTTATAGCGATGATACGGGAAGACTCCGGATACCAGTTTATGATTTGATGAAGGATTATGTGCAATGATCACATCATGGCTTGCCATAATATCCAGTTCCCGGTCCGTAACATGGATTCCATGGACTGCAATGACACGGGCTTTAAATACCCCGCATTGCTCCATCCATTCTACAGGACGGCATCCATGTTCTTTCAAACAGTCTGCCACCTCTTTTTGTGATTCAGACAAATGAATATGCACGGGAATATCATAGTCGGCAGCAAAATCTGCAGCACGTTGCAATCCTTCCTTTCGAACGGTGTACATTGCATGAGGGGAAATATTTAAGCTTATTTTTGAACTGAAGGTATGACGATCCTGCAGGAGTTCCTCTGCATCCTTGAACTGCCGTTCACCCTGCTCCGAATCGAAAGCATCCAGAATTGCCTGTCCGACACACGCCCGCATTCCAAGGGATTCAGCGGCGCGAATGGTTTCCCGGGGATGCCAGTACATATCATTAAAAAATACGGTACCGCTCCGGATCATTTCTGAAGCAGCCAGACGGGTACCGACATAAATATCCTCTGCTTTCAACTTTGCTTCCAAAGGCCAGATATAATTATTTAACCAGTCATATAATTCCTTATCGTCGGCATATCCCCGTAACAGACTCATGCCTGCGTGAGTATGGGTATTATAAAATGCAGGTAAGACCGCTTTCCATCCTGCATCCAAAACAGGGATTTCATTCGTAATTTTTATCCGGTTTTCTTTTTCCGGCTGAATACTCGTAAAGATCCCGTTCCGGATCTCTATGGTAACCGGATTGTTATCAAGGATCGCATGTTTAACCGTAAGATCAGACATAATACTCCAAATTATTAAACATTAAATATTATCACGGAGAATCCCCAGCTCTGTCAGATAGTCCAATTCTTGTCCAATTACGCCCATTTCACGCGTCTGCCGGATCATGGCCATATCCAGTTCACAGGGCGGTGAAAATAGTCCGGGGGGACATTCATTCCGTAAAATCCACGCAGCCCCTTCATTGTGCAATGCCAAAGTCGCGTCAATATAACGAAGATGTGTCGGTTCATCGAGAATAAAATTCAACGGGGCATTTCTGCTAAGAACGCGATCCGGACCGACACCCGGTCCAAATTCATTTTCCACACCCATATTCACAAGAAGAGCAGGTGAGTCAATGAACAATTCCGCCGGGTAATTTTTTGCCAGGGCATGTTTTACTCCGGTTGCCGTTACCACACACCAGGCATTGGATACAATCCGTGAAACCTTTTCAATATTTCTGTAATCTTCGATAGAAAAAGGGTACACGTTATGATGAACCGTCAAATCATCCACTGCCGTAACCCGGGCTCCTGCTTTATACAACCGGATACTGATACCCCTTCCTACTTTTCCGCAACCAAATACAACAATAGATTTATTATTGAAATTTGTATAACCCAGATGATTCATAGCACGGATAAAACCATCGCCGGTTCCCAGTGTATCTTCCAGAAGCTTGGTCATAGAATCATCCGTCATAAAAACCGGCTTTTTACAAACGCTGTAACGATCCGCCCCGGAACGTGTCAATTCTGAATATCCGAAGCGGACCGGCTTTCCCGCATGTATTCCTGCACAGTCCAGAATCAGATCATAATCCCCGCCGCTGAAACTGTTATTTTCAACGAGAATTTCCCATGTGCTCAGGATATCCATAATGTGAGGATCCCTGGGAATCAAATCTGAAACGCCAACAGTCAAATCAGCACCGCCGGCAAGCAGCGGAATGTATTTTGTCAGCGTATTTCGAAAAAGCGGCGATGCATCAAAAACTTTCATGCCTTTCAGGGGCTTTGTTTTTCTCCAGGCCTTTATCTGCCTGAAGAGGCAAGGATATTCATCGGCTTTGTAGAATGACCCAATATAATTTTCAATAATGTCTGAACGGTCATTTTTCACGTGTTAGTCCTGATCATGTAAGGATAAAATCAAACGGTTTCACTGCATATATATGTTGATATTTCCCTGAGCAACAAATGCGGCACCAACAGCCTTTTCACCGTCTTTCAGGATACATCCGATATTCATTCCTGCCGGATTAACAAGCAATGACTTCCATTCGCCGTCTGATTTTGCATTAAATGCAACGGCACTTTCTCCAAGAAAAGTTGCCGGTTGAATATCTTCAAAAGGCCCAATACCACCAATTGGCAGAATCAGGAACCAGCCTGCATCGGTACGTGCTTGGACAGCCAGAGATGATGCATTTTCTGGCGGGATTATTTGGCGCACATCCCGGTATGGTCCGCCAACAGGATGACGGGCTACATAAACATAATATTGTGTAGTATCCGCAATATTCGATGAAAAACCGGCGGGTTTGGCAACATAGGCAACGCCTCCGTCAGGAAGGGCTTTTACACAAATAATATCCCGTTCTTTTACCCCGAGATCCTGGTCTTTCTGAAACAATTTCCAGACACCGTTTGTATCTTGAAACGAATAGAAATATACCGGATAATCTTCATCCCTTCTAAAATCACAATCCCCGGGTGTCTTAAACAAACCAAAGCTGTCTTTTACATAATAATTCTCAGAAATGAAGGGATACAGGTAGTCCGCAAATCCGGTATAACGATTTTTGCCGCCTTTCATAATTTGTTCCATGGGATTAATCTCACAAAAAAAACCAACATCTTTCCCATCATGGCTGATTTTCATATTATTAACCTGTCCATAGGATCCGTAAGTCTTTTCATCTTTTCGTAAAATATAATCTGCCATTAAACCGCTCATGTAAAATATGGTATTTCTGCCATTGGCAGAAAGCTCATAATCATAACAATCGCTCAGCATTTCCTGACCGGCCAAAACGTGTTCCCGGTTATATAATCCCTGACGGGCTTTATTCTTTTGAGCTAAAAACATGCATCGATGATTTGCATCGCCTGTTCGAACCTTTGAAACATGCGAAAAAGGTCCATACTGACGATTTCCTTCATAAACATACCAGACCGTATCAATCCGTGCGGCATAGACAAAAACACCGGATTCAGATGTGGCTTGCAAATCAATAACTTCATGACACGGGCCTTTACGGATATCATTAATCAGAACATAATATCGTTTATTCTTTATGTCCGTTCGCATTTGCACAGCACCGCAGCAAACCGATCTTTCTGGGCAGTAACCTGCAATAATTCTTCTCCCTGAGAGACGTTGACAGGCAACGATATCATTGCAGTCTGGGCAGAAACAGACATGATCGAAGACAAAGATAATGTTAGGAGCAACAAGAGCGTTTTCATTGAACGCCTCATCTCTTATAAGGTGAATAATTCTTTCAATTTGTGAATATATATAAAAATAGCTTTCAAGGGGCAATATTTTAGCAGATAATGCAAATTGTCTGTGCTTAAACCATGTTTTTCTCATCCTCAGCCGAAAAAACATTCATTGATGAGTCATATAATTGAAATAATAGACAGGCAATTGTCAAATGTCAAGGATAGAATTCCTGTTTGTTCTCAGCCAATTTATTGCATAACAAATATTCCAAAAAATTTCCGATGATACAGATTTGTTGACAAAGAACAATAAATCGTGCTTATTGATGTATCTTGAATTCTGATAAAAACTATGGTATAATATATAATGCATAATAATCAAACTAAATACGGCAACAGACAATTCCAGGGAGAGGATACATGAATTCTTTGATTAAGGTTCTGACGATAACTGCTGTTTTTTTAATTTCTTTTCCCGAGGCTGTTCACAGCAGTTTTATGACTGACAATGAAGAAGATGTATCCAGGTTCGGTATTATAAGTCCGCAGGAATCCCAATTGCAGAATTCCGAGACAGATAACACAAGTCCAAAACTAAAAATCCAGTCAGCCAACAGTTCAAATATTTATTATCAAATCCTGAAAACCGCACTAAAAGACGGGACGATAAGCGAAGAAGAGCAGGCAATACTTAAAACGCTGGAAACAGAGCTGGGACTTTCAGCAGAGCAGATATTGTCACTGAAAAATGATGTTCTGACTACGCTTCCGAAGCGATTGGATCAAAGCGGAAGATGGCCTCTTGTTCTTCAAAATATTGGCTGGGGTGCCGGATTATACGGCTGGGGAATTCCCTATGTTTTGGGAGCAGATGATACAAAATGGACAATCGGCGTGGAATTAATGAGTTTTGCCGGCGGGATTTATTTTACTCACCGATATACGAAAAACATGAACATCCCCCATGCCCGGGCTCAGATGATGCGAACCGGATCCGGAGTTGGATTCCTTACGGGCTGGAGCTTGAATCACTTGTTAAAAATCTGGGATAATGACAATAAAGAAGCCGTTACTCTTCTCATGGTATCTGTCCCGGCAGGTATCGTGAGCGGAGACTGGTTATACCGGAAACTTGAACCTTCAAACGGTCAGGCATGGTCTCTTACACTGTGGGGATCCTTATCATGGTATACTCTCTCTCAGATCCATAAAATGTTTGAAGAAGAACCGGAAACCGGTTATTACGATGAATGGGGCATTTATCACGATTTAGGTGAGGATGACCTGAAAGAATGGAAGCGAAGGCAGGCTGTGCTGGATATCGTTTCATATCCGCTGGGTTTCTGGGTTGGACACACATTCTTTGGTGACAGAAATTACAGTTTCGGCGATGCATTAATGCTGGCCCAGGGATCCGGATTGGGCATTCTGTACGGATTTATCATTGCTGATCTTGTAGGTATCAATATGGATAGTTATGGTCCCCGTATCTTTACGACTGCCGGCGCGATCGGAGGAACCGTTCTGATGGACAGATATATTGACGGTGACGATTACAGTTTCGGTAATGCATTTTTGATGGCTCTTGGAACCGGTTCCGGAATTCTGTTTAATCTTGGAGTTGGCGCTATCCTTGATATTGATAACGATACCCAAATGCAATTACTGGTAATGAGCGGCGGTGCGGCCGGGTTCTGGCTGACACGTAAAATTGTAATACCGGACAAGGAAAACAATCTGACACATAAATCATCCGTAAGCAATATTTCTCTGACTCCCGCACTCATACCGAATTTGTTTGCCCGTGAAAAAATTCGCGGGACCATGATTCCGGGCGTACGTCTGGAAATTGAATTTTAACCTGTTAAAATTTTCGGGAGCCTGGATTTTTTCCTAAGGATAATAAAACAGCCGGAGTATCCGGCTGTTTTTATGATTCGATAGTTTTAATGGTCTACTTAATCAGCACCATTTTTCGAACTTCTCTGTATTCACCGGCAGTTATTGCATAAAAATATGTCCCTGACGGTAACTCAGACGCATTTAATTTAACTGTATAAATTCCGGCTTCTTTGTATTCATTCAACAGAGTATACATTTCCTTACCCAACATGTTGTAGACAGTCAGTTTTACAGTATTTGCCATTGGGAGTTCAAACTGAATTGTTGTTTCAGGGTTAAAAGGATTCGGGAAATTCTGTTTTAATGCAAATGTTGCAGGAATGATTGATTCATCAACCGCGGTCACTGTTCTGTAGAATAGATATTATCCACATAGACTGTGTTGGGATCCCCGGAAATGATCATCTGAGCCAAATGGCCTCTGGTTGTGAGTCCGGCGAAGCTGCTCAGGGGGACATCAAGGCTCACCCACTGGCCTGTGGCTAAGGCCGGGTCTGTTTGCAATAACTCTTTCGCATCATCAATTGAATTAATCTTGTCCAGAATAAAAATACCCCTGTAATTGTTTTCATTTTTTCCCAAAGGACCTGCCACGATTAACGTTCCCTCTTCAGCCAAACGGTTAATATTGTCCATATGTCCTCTGAAACACTCTTCAATAAATTCTCTGACCGTTGTTGTATTTGACCCTGTTTTCAAAATGACCCAAAAATATTGTTTCATTCCATAATCATCTCCGCCCAGTTTACCCGCTAATTTCCTGTCGTAATTAGGATTGGTATTCAAAGGATCTTGTTCTGTTTTTGATTGTCCGAAAATCAGGGTTGCAATAAGTTAAAACGTTATAATCAAAACATATTTCATTCTCTGTCCTTTTTGTTAAATCATTTATCGCCGGCTATAACATAGGATGGAAGGATGTCAAACGGACCGGGAAGCGATGTCTTCTCAAACCGTGGAAATGTTTGAGCAGGCTGTTGTTCCTGGACACCGATTTTCACTCCTATTTTTTAAAGGCATCGCTATGTTTGGCACTAACTTTCTGCATGTCATTTTTTAAGGTCTTCAGCATTTTCCCAAAGGATTTTTCCTTTTTTCTTTTCTCCGAAACCGTAAGATTGAAATAGTCTTTTTCTTTTTCGATTTTCAAGAAGTTCTCATATGTATTCCTGTCAATTTCTCCGTTTTCTACGGCTTCAATCACCGCGCAGCCAATCTCGCGGGTGTGTGTGCAATCCGTGAATTTGCAATCCTGTGCATACAGGATAATTCTATCAAAAGCAGTTTCCAATCCGTCTGCAGAATCAATGATTCCTACTTCTCTCATTCCCGGATTATCAATAAGTATTCCGCCATTATCAAGAACGACCAATTCCCGATGACTTGTAACATGTTTTCCTTTGTTTGTGCTATGGCTGATTGCATCCGTTTTCATGATGTTCTTACCGGAAAGGTTATTCAATAAGGTCGATTTACCTACACCTGAGGAACCAAGCATACAATACGTCTTTCCCTTTTTTATGACAGATTTTATCTTGTCATAACCGTCTTTTGTTTCATTGCTGATGGCAAGAATTGGAATATTTTTAATTCTCAGGTTAATATTTTCAGTTAATTCTTTGAGTTTTTGAGCATCAATTAAGTCGGTTTTAGTGAGAACAATTATTGGACATACTTTTGAAGAATGACAGATTGTCAAATATCGTTCAAGGCGGTTTATATTGAAATCTCTGTCAACGGCCTGAACCAAGAGTGCATAATCAATATTCGCTGCAATTATTTGTTCATCACCAAACTTCACGACGGCTTGTCTTGAAAGAACGGATACGCGGGGAAAAATGCGATGAATGATTGCAAAATCAGAATCGCAATGTATTAAAGCAACCCAATCGCCAACTGCAGGGAAGTCTTCCCGGCGTTGGGCAGAAAACCTGAGATTTCCGGTAATCTCTGCTTCAAATTCACCCTTATCGCTTTTTACAATATACCGTTCCTTGTATTCGGCAATGACTCGCCCAAGATCAAAATCTTGAAGATTATTCTCAATTCTAAATTTTTCCAAAGCAGGGTTATATCCCAAATCATGTAATGTTATGTTATTGTCCATTTTGTACAGTTCTTACAGCATGAAGTGAAACGGATTGTATATTCAAAACAGGCGTTGCAGGTTTCCTTCCTGCCCGGCGGAAACATGCCGATGCAAAACAGAACGCTTCCAATACCCGTATCCGTGCAAATGCTTTCCTGTTCGTTGTGTGATATATTTCATTTTTCAATCAGTTTTAATCCTTGCCTTTCCCAAAAACCAATAATATTTCCCCATTTAACAATGAGTTTTTGGCCACATTGGGTATTCCAATCCTTTTCAATATCCAGATGGCATTGCATTCCTTTTCCTGATCGGGCATGGTGGCAATATCTGCATTCCAGGGGTTGCAATCCCGTTCCAAACAATTCACATAATCCGTGACTGTAAAAAGTACAGCCATTTTGGGAGAACAATTGCATAGCATAATTTGACTCATTTCCCTTAAAAGCAGGGGACAAAACCCCAAAATTCAGTTCGGGTGAAATCTCAAGCATCATCCGTTTGGAAAGCCCCCTTTCAATAGCTTTTTCAGCTTCTTCAACTGTCCACCAGCCGGGCCGCAAACAGTAACTCCTGCAAATTTCACAGGAACACGGTTGAGACGGTTGATATTTTTCACGCAGCATCATTGTTTTAGTCTGGCCCTGAATTCACCGGGATTTGAAAGGCCGCCGTGTTTCAAAAATACATATGGATTTTTATACAAATTATTCAAAATCGTCAAACTGCCACCTAAAGACCCGTTTGATTTTGAAGCGTTGTCAGGGGATACCGCTAATTTTCTTCTTTTTTTCTTACAGTCAGATAGATTAGTGCTGTCAATGCGGAAATTGGCATCAAATAATCAGGATAAACCCCAAAATTATTCGCTGCGCTTGTGCCCACAAGTGTCCATAACGTTGGAATGATCAGCAAGTATTTAGATAACTTCGTGCCTGTTAGCATTAAGAATCCAAACGTTAGAATAGTTGACGGACAAGGCAGTCCGAGTGTGATTGTTGTTGCAAGAGAATTTTCCGGAAAAAAAAGAAGAATCGGATAAATAACAATACCAAAGATAAGGAAAAAATATGCGACATAGTCCATAGGTTTTCCAATAAAATCAAATTCAAGTTTCTTTCCGGAAAATGTTTCAAACAGAAAGAACAATCCCTGCAGAACAAAGAGTCCGCCAAACAAATAAGCTGCTTTATTGATTTCTGTAAAAAATGCAAAATGATAAGCTAACCCAATCCATATCCACACGAATCCCAGAAAGTCGCCAATCAGCTAATTTTAGACTCTTTTTTTGAATGTAAAAGAATAACCGATAAAATTCCCAAGAGGATAACAATCAACTGGACAGGAAAGACCGCTAAGTTATACGACTCAATAACTTCAAAAAACTGTTCGGTTGTAAATGGAATTTTCATAGCATTGCTCTTTTAAATTCGACAATAATTCAACGTTAAAAAATTCTCTTCACCAAGTTTTATCATCACTTGTTTATTGTCCCAGGTGAAGTCAGTCCAGTTTTCTTTTTCGTTTGTAAAGATTTTCATTCTCCGCAATTGATACGACAAAGATCCTTTCAGCTGCAACCGCACCTGACATTGGTTTTATTACCTGTTGCCGCCCGGCATTTTTTTCAATACATAATTTGTGCTTCGTCCACCGCTTGCTTCTTTTTGCAGAATACATTTCTTCATTAAATCTTGAATATCTCGAAGAGCAGTATCTTGTGAGCACTTGTTCATATTTGCCCATTTTGAAGTTGTTAATTTTCCATCAAATCCATCAAGAAGCCTGTTTAATATTTTTTGCTGCCTGTTATTGAATATTGTAGTCGAATGGTTTTTCCAAAATTCTGCTTTATGAAGTACTTCCCATAAAGTTTCTTCTGTGGATCCAATAGTATTTATCAAGCATTGCAAAAACCACAAAATCCATTCTGTAATATCTGAATTTCCTTTTTGTGTTTTTTCAAGTTTTTCATAATACTGTTTTCTTTCAACTCTAATTTGCGCTGACATGCTATAAAAACGTCTAATACTTTTATCAGAACGTGCCAATGTCATATCTGTAATGGCTCTGGTAATTCGTCCGTTCCCATCATCGAATGGATGAATTGTCACAAACCATAAATGAGCAATAGCAGCTTTAAGAACCAGGTCTATCTCATACTCGTTTTCAAACCAGTCAAGGAATTTAATCATTTCCGGTTCAATTCTGTCAGAACGCGGAGCTTGATAGTGAACTTTTTCTTTTCCCATTGGTCCTGACACAACTTGCATAGGACCAGTCGAGTCTTTTCTCCAGTTTGCAACTGTGATTTTATTAAGATTACTCCATCCTGAAGGGAACAGTGCTGCATGCCAACCGAACAATCTGTTTTTTGTCAAAGGCAAGTCGTAGTTTTGTGTAACGTCAAGCATCATTTCAACTATTCCGTCAATACGGCGTTCTGATTCCACCGCTCCTGCAATGTCAATTCCCAGCTGTCGGGCTATTGATGAGCGAACTTGCTCAATTTCTAAAAACTCACCTTCGATTTCTGATGATTTTATAACATCTAAAGTAAGGGTATTCAACACTGCTTCATTTTGCAAATCAAAACCCAGCGATTCCATTTTTCCAAGGAGTCTGCCTTGTTGATTTCTTGCTTCACCAAGTTTTATCATCACTTGTTTATTGTCCCAAGTGAAGTCAGTCCAGTTTTCTTTTTCGTGTATATAGATTTTTATTCTCCGCATTTTATGCGACAAATATACTGCTTATTCTCCGCAAATACAATTTTCTCCGCAAAATATATTTAGATTACTTCTATTAATCTCCGCACAAACGCATTTTAGGCCGGAGTTATAAAATCGCTGGGGATTGCGGTCTTCGAACCTAACCGCCGGCACAAATGTCGATGCGGGGCAGGATGTTTCAATTAACTACATCACCCAAACGACTGTTAGCTGACCATTTTTTCTACTTGTTCCATTTTGGCAATTTCCCTGTTTGGTCAACAAAATCTTTCAACATTTCAACTTGTTCTTTCTTTGGGTCGTCTATACCACTTGTAACATACCAATAAATATCAAGGGCGTCAGTTTTGTCTTTTATAGTTTGATAAGTCCAGCCTGTTTTTCTTGGATTCTTGTCGTAATGAAGTCCATTTACAATTTCGTTATATAATCCGCCTGAGTTGGAGTAACCTATATAAACCAAATTAATTCTGCCATTTCGTAATTCTAAAACTTTAAAAACACCATCCTTGTTTTTTGGTGCATTGCATACTTTTTCTAAGTCTTTGTCTGCTTCGAAAAAGAAATGGTCGTTGTCTGTATAATTTTTGGGTTCTTGAAACATAAACTGTTTATTTTTTGGAAATTATTACTTTTTCATTTGATTCCGCAACTTTTTAATATTTTCCCGCTCTTGGTTTTCCATTCTGTTAGCCCGTTTGCACTTCTTCCCATTACAACGATGGCTGCGGTGGATGGACTGTTAAAAATATAGTCCGCCGAAAATTCGTAGTATTCGCCTTTGTCAATAAGCACTCCTTCGTCAATTAGTTTTTGTCGATAAGTGATAAAGTTTGGAGGCATTGAATTTGTGATGGTAGCTGCTGCTTTAGAGTTTTTGAAAACCACAAAACCATCAGACGTGGGTTCACCTTGACTATCCGCTCCTCGAGCTGCCTTGATAAAAAATATTTCTTGTTTTGGATTTGGTTTAAATTCTTTTTTTTTATCAAATACCTTATGTCCCAATGTGTTCACAAGCATTTTGATATACTCAATAAATTCTTCCATTTCTGCTCTATCTGACTCGGAAATTGATGATTGAGTCGGAATAATAGAATTGTCAACTTTGTAGCGATTAGCAGATTTGGCAATCTCATGTAGTCGATTTTCCAAATATTTGATTTGGGCTTTATTCAGGTTTTCATCCTTACTTATGAAAATAATGGCTTCATCCCAAAAGTCTTTTGAAGTCAATTGCTGATTAAGCCCCTTTAGAATAGATTCTGCTTCTCCGATATAAACTTGGTCTTTGCCGTCATCGTCTTTACCAAAGAGAAGGTAAACACCTGTATTTGTCAGATCCTCACGGTCGTTGCAGTCTTTGATTTTTATTCTCGGAATTTTATATGCTTTACCTGACCAGTTGGACACTTCACAGCTCATCCGTCCATTTGAATCTCCGTCAATCAGGAATATTTTTATTGTCTTTCCGAATATCATTTGTTTAACCTTTCTGTTTTACAATGACCGCTTACGGTTGGCGGTATGAAAAGTTGCCGATTTCGAAGCACTTACCTGTCAAGTTACAACTACTTTTGATACGAGCTGTGCCGCTCGAATACGCATTGCACAGGCAATTAACTATACCGCGTGTTGCCAGCATACCCTTTTGTCTGTCGTTATTATTATTTCGTGTCATTGTTAATCGTTATCGGCTTAGGAACTGTCAGAAAGTAAATAATAACAAATAAAGTTACTGTCGCAGTTGTTAATAATGCAACTGTCGCATTGAACTGAAACCAGATTAATCCAGTTAGTGAACTTGCCAGCATTGTAGAGATACTTTGTAGTCCCGAAAAAGTCCCGATTGCTGTTGCTGTATCTTTCTTGTCAGTGATGTTTGAAATCCACGCTTTGGAAATCCCCTCTGTCGCAGAAGCATAAATACCATAAAGAAAAAATAGTCCGAAAAAGAAGTAAAGGTTTGTGTTTACTGCCATACCAAAATATACTGTCGCAAACAAGGAAAGCCCAACAATAAAAATTGTTTTCAGTCCCAAATAGTCGGCAATGATACCAATAGGAAAAGCAAACAAGGCATAAATAAGATTGTAGAAAATATAAACACCGATAATCATTGTGTCGTCAAGTCCCACCTGTTTTGCTTTTAATAAAAGAAAAACATCTGAACTGTTGAAAAGTGTAAAAATTAAAAGTCCGATTACCACTTTTTTGTATTCTTTTGGGCTTACTTTCCAATATTTTAGGAATGAAAAAAATGGCGTTGAAACTTTTGACTTATGTCCTATTGCTTTTTTGTCTTTTAAGTAGAATGAAGATAAAACTGCCAATAGTCCTGGAATAAATGCTATAAAAAAAAGTGTTTTATAATCTTGCGGATAATAATACAAATAAAGTAAAGCCAATGAAGGTCCAATTACGGCTCCTAAGGTGTCCATTGAACGGTGAAACCCAAAAACTTTTCCTTTTGTCGCTGCTGTTGCTTCGTCTGAAAGAATTGCGTCTCTTGCACCCGTTCGAATACCTTTTCCAAAACGGTCAATTGTTCGTGCAAAAAATATCCAAAGCGGATAAACAAAAACCGCCATCATAGGTTTTGAGATTGCACTAAAAGCGTAACCGATTTGCACAAACGGAACTCGTCTGCCCGATGTGTCCGAAAGTTTACCAAAATAACCTTTACTCAGTCCCGCTGTCGCTTCGGCAACGCCTTCAAGTATTCCGATAAGCAAAACTGAAAAACCAATTGTCTTTAAGTAAATCGGCATAATAGGATACAGCATTTCGCTCGCTGTATCTGTCAGTAAACTAACTACTGATAAAACCCAAATTGTCTGTGTGATATATTTCAAAATCTGTCTTGTTACTTGTTAGGTTTGATGTCCTCACTGTCGGACGTTTTAGAGTTGCCGCCAACGGTTGAGGCTAAAAGCTGGCAGGCATTTCGGAGTACTTCACCATCAACTTGCGATAAAGTTTATTAGATGCACTGCCTTTCAAGTTAGCACATTCTGCCCGCTTGATTTAAGCCTTTGTTGGCGGTATGTGGCTTTCAATCAGGATTTAAGTCGGATAATTTCTTGCTTTATTTCGTCAATTACTTCTTTGTTTTGGATTTCTTTTTTATCTCCAACTTTTGTCGAAAATAAATAAAATACTTTGCCTCCAAATATTTCCGTAAATTTCTTATGTGTTTCTGTCTGCATACTATACTCTTTAAAAATCTCAGGTAATTGAATTCCACTATTCACTGGCTTAATTTGAAGTCCAATGTATTTTTCTCCAATTTGAATAAAGAAATCAACATTGAACAATCTATCCCATTCGTCAGGTGCAGGTTGAATAGGAGTTTTCAGTATGTTTTGTAATTGACCGTAAATAGTTTGTATTTCCGTCATATAACCGTCAAATGTTCTGTCAATTACAAGTTGCATCATATAGTCTATACAGTCTTGCTCTGTTACATCAGCAACTTCTGACTGAATAACTTCAGTTATTTTTACATAAAGTTTTTTTCCTAATTCTTCAATATGTTCTTTCGGTTTAACATTAGAGAAGTAGTATTCACGCCATTCTTCAAGTGTTTTAGGAGAACATTTTCTTATAGATTCGGAAGTTGGTCCAACATTTCTTTTAAAATTAAGTTGGAAGCGATTCATCGCACTATTTAAAATCCATTCTTTAGCCATTGTATTGTTGTAAAAGGGTTAAAAATTTATCTTTGTATTTGAAATCAAATTTGTTGTCCACTTGCACTAACCCATTTTTAATTAAATGAGCATTTATAAAAGTTTTGTTTTCAAGGTATAAGTAGCAAAGCAAGTTATTTTCTTTGTCGTGTTTCACATTATCATATTTCAGAAATACTCTTTTCCCCTTGGTTTTCTCAATTAAAAATGAAGTTGCTTTGCCATTTGTTTTGGGGTCTTCTTTGATACCTATAAGTTTTATAGTTAAGTCATTGTTGAGTTTAATTAATTCTGGGCTAATGACTTCTTTAACTGTAAAAAGTTCTTCACGTTGGGTTGAACTGTCTTTATCTATTTTAGAGCCGAACTGCAACTTCTTTATATCAATTTTCTTGTCTAATGTGTGAGGGTCTTTGAAGATGTAGGGTAGTTTTTTGATTTCATTTTCAAAATCAATAGTAGATTTATTTTGTGTTACAAACTCATAAGTAGTTCCATCCAAGTCTTTTTGCTGAATATTTAATTTTTCTTTTATGAAAGGGATAAATTCAGGATTGATTTCAAAGCCAACAGAATTCCTGTCTATGTTTTTTGCTGCTAATGCTGTCGTACCACTACCTAAAAATGGGTCAAGTACTGTTTCTCCGACAAATGAAAACATTTTAATCAGTCGGCTTGGTAGTTCTTCCGGAAACATAGCGATATGTCCATTTTGTCTTGCCCCTGCGAAATTCCAATGTCCTGCAAAATTAGTGTTCCATTCTTCTGCAGTCATTTTAGAAAGTTCTTTCTGTTCTTTTGTCGGTTTTGGTGCATCACCGAGTTTCTTAAAAACAAGAATAAATTCATAGTCAAGTTTCAAAATACCGTTTCTCGGATATGGATAAGAACCCATTTGAACGCCACCACCAGTTGTGTTCGAAGTCGTAACCTTTTGCCAAATGATAGCTCCCATATAGTCAAATCCAACATTTTCACAAAACTTAATAATTTCTTCACGAATAGGAATGACTTTATAACGACCGTAATAAACTGCTCTTGCAAATTGGTCGCCAATATTTACACACAACCTGCAACCATTGTGAAGAGTGCGGTAGCACTCTTTCCAAACTAAATTTAGGTTGTTAATGTAATTTTCATAACTGTCGTGGAAGCCTATTTGATTATCGGTTCCATAGTCCTTAAGTTGCCAATATGGTGGAGAAGTAATTGCCAAATGTACCGAATTGTCAGGCAATTCAGTCATTAGTCTGCTGTCTCCATTTATTATTTTATGATGTGTTTTCATTCCAATTTCAATTTATGCAAAGTTACTCAAATTATCCGACTTTTTTTGTCCGATTTTCAATGTTTCTGTGGTCTTTCTGCCATTACCGCCAACGGTTGGCGGTGCGTTGCGTGCTGGTGATTGAAACTTCGTCTTTGTCCCACGTTAAGACAATTCGTTTGAAACATGAACTTCCGAATCTGCCAGATTGCCAGCATGCAATGCAACGCTTGTTACCACACGTTACTTTATTTCATAAATCATATTTTGAATTTTCTCAATCATAGTAATAGTTCTTTCCAAATCTAACATCCCATCTTTATCTGTCTGAATATAAGGATTACTAAGAGCAGCCACTGTCATCCATTGTCCAATTCTACCATTTTGATATATTTTAATACCATGTTCTCTTGCTTTAGGATATAACTTACTTCTGTAATAATCTCTAATCTGTCTTGCATTTTCACTTTTGAATGGATACAACTTAAAGCACAATTTCTCATGCTCTAATTGTAAATAGTACTCGTATTCTGTATCATTATATTTGCTGCGGTTCCAGTACCACCAATAACCAAGGAAACCACCATTTTTCTGAGGAACATAATCCCAATTTCCATCCTTAAGTTTCTTTTGCAACTCAGAATAAAAACCTTTCCAACTATCCCAATGCCATTTATTTACAGGTAATAATCTATAATTCTGAACAGATTCTTCAATTCTGCTCAAAAAATCGTAGAAATCTAAAAAAATAGAATTATTGACTCCTTACAGGATTCCATAATTCAATAACCTCAAAAAATCAGGGCGTAAGAATAGTTTATATCCAGCCTTTTTTATCGAATTAAAATCACTTTGGTCTCCTGTTTTTAGATATACCGGAAAATTTTATCTATATCGTAATCATTCATTAGCTTTTTTAAATAGTTTTCTTATTGATTTGAATGATTTTTTGTATTTGTTTTATCTTCAATCAGTATTACCTTATTATCATCTACAATACATAGAATATCAATATTATAACGTTGTTTAATAATTCTTACATTTTTGAAGTCCTTAACTTCATTATTAGTCAATTCTAAAGTTAACCTTTTTGCAATATTAAATAGTGCTGTATTTTCAATATTATTTGCCCAGCTCAACAGTCAACAAATAAAAGCATCTTGACTTAATTCGGAAGTAGCCCAGTCGAAAAGATTTGGTTTTTTTTCATATTAGTTGTCTCAGTTTTTTTATGTGTGGTAACGGTCACGCATATGGCCAGTGGCGGTTTGCGGGCTTCGTCACTGTCTGCCAACACAAAAGCCGATGCAGGGCAAAATGCTTTAGATAACCGCTTAAATCCCAATGTTTTATACATGTTGTTGGGTGCAGGTTTTATTTCTGTAATTGTTTGATTATTGACATTCTTAATTCAGGATAAAAAACAATGGTTGCGGTTTTTCCTTTTTCATATATATATCTAAAATTTATAAATGCAGATTTCACTTGGTTTAAATTCCATCTAAAGTCAATACTGAAATCGGGTTAATGTTTTTGCATTGATTTTATTTGTTCTAAAAGGTTATCTCCTCTTTTTTTAAGCTCAGAATTGTAGTCATTTATTATTTCACTTTTTACTTCATCTGATAAATTATCGAAAATATCCACAATGTTATGATTTGCTTCTCGGGGGTCTTTTCCAGTAATCTTACAAAAAAGTGCTTTATAATATAATTCAATATCAAATGCCGCATTTGTAGATGACACTATTATTAAGTCCTCACCCATTTGATTTAGTAACTCTGAAGCTTTATTAAATCTTTCGGCTTGTTTAACGACCTCTTTCCAGTTATAATTCATTTTATCAAAATTTTCAATTATTGGTTATTTTCCATTCTGACCGTAGTTTTTTAATTTACAGACTACTTATCTTGTATGTCGTTTTTTTTAACTTGCACCCAACGCTCGCCGGTATACGCTGTTGCCGCTTCAGGGCGCTTTCATGTCGAGTTACTCGCTAATGATGCTAAGTGAGCAAACATTAGCACCCGAACAACCCGGCAATTGCGTATGACCGGCTGTTGTATGCTGGCGTTATTTAAATCTCAGCTCGATTTTTAATCTTTCAAAAACATTGTATACAATAGGACATATACCATATCGCTCTATCATCCCCAAAGTTCTGGAACTAAACCCTGATTTATGAATATGAGGAAAAGATTTACAATCGTTTGGCCTTTCATTATAGATTGTACATTTTTTGTCTGCCAGATATTTGCAAGGTATGTCTTTCAAGAATTTCTTATGGTCAAAATCTTCTTCATCAGTAAATGTATCAATGAAAGTCTTCCATGGCAAATTTTCAATTTTTGATAGTACGCTAATCTCCTTTTTGGTTAGGCTAGGTCTCAAGGTTATACAACAATTTCCACATTGAGTACAATCAATTTGGCTTTCAATCTCCTTATTAATTCTGTGAACAATTGAATCTATATTTTTGTCAACCTTACCTTTAAGAAACGTCCGGAACCTATAATTCTGGTTTTCGTTTTTTATTGCAAGTTGTTTAATTCTTTCAATATCTCTTTCAATCATATTCAATGTGTAGCATTTTTTTACGCTTGCATACAACGGTCACTTGTAAGTTGTCGTTGCGGATTTCGGAGCGCGTTCCTGTCCGCCAGCTGGCGGACACGGAACTACGAAACGATCCCGAAGCCTCGGGACGCAGTTGGCGTACCACCGAACCCGCCCTGCAATATGTACTGTGTTGTGCGTAGTTTTTTAATATATTGTTTTAATTATTGAATCAACTCCGATAATTAATTCATCAACTTCCTCTTTCTTCGGTTCTCTCTCTTTATTGTGGTCACAAAGGTTTCGTATATCACCTAAATGTTGAACTTTTCTCCAGGTAGGAGTGTCATAAATTTCTAAGGATTTTATTTTGTCATTTAAATCTGATATTGAGGGATTCTTTTTTGTGATTTTTGCACCGTGATTTATAATTACTTGTAATAAATGTTTTTCTAAAACAACGCCTGCAATTGCTCCTGCTCCTCTTGAAAACTTATTTTTGTTTAATTCTTTTGCTGAATCCAGTTCACTATCAAACAAATCCGCCTGTACTAATTGTTTAATGTCGAAAAGCGAGCTTTCGAAACGTCTTTCTATGGATTTTAAAATGTTTAGTTGTTGTTCAAATTGACTTATTGCTCCATCCGGACCAACTTTCTTTTCCCCAAACCCACTTGTTACTGATAATCCTTGTAAATAATCTTCAATAACATAGTTCCCATATTCAATTACTTTTCTTGTTTTTGGTTTTTCAAACAGTCGTATAAAATCCGCTAATCTATCAGGTAATAACTGTTTAACTAGGACTAATGATTCTGAGTACCAACTTTGATATTCTCTTTTAAAAGGAAGAATATTGTTTATAAAATCTTTTGCCTTTTTATCATCTTTTACGGCAGTTTTTATTTGTCTTTCAATATTTTCAGGGAAGCATTCATATTTAATAGATATGTCTAAATTTTTGCCCTTTTCTATTAAATGCTTCAAATCATTTTTATATTTTTCAATATTATTCATCGTCTATTTTGCTTTTTTAAAATTACGCACAACGATGAAGGCTATGTGTCGTTTTAATGACATATAGCCTGTGTTATCGGTTGGATTTTGGAATCTTATCACTTGCCTCCTTCTTTTTTACTAACGGCTCTGAGCTGCGTGGCACCACCAAGCGAGCCTTATTGGTTACCGAAGCGAGCGCATCCGCAGGAATTGTGACAGGAGCCACGTAAGTCTGCAAGCGAATGTTATGTGCCTCTTCATATGATTATTTAACTTTTTCCTTTGCATATTTCTATATTTTTAAATACACTGTTTATTCTATATTTTGATCTATCCATTGCTCAATTTCTTTTAAGTGTTCAAATATTGAACCATGTCCACTTTCTGTTTCAAAATATGTTAAATTTGTTTTGTTTTCAGAAATAAATGTATCCTTAACTATTCGTGAACTTTCTACAGGAACAGAAGTATCATTTCTACCATGTTCGATTAAAATGGGAATATCTATAATGATAAGATCGTCTAAAGACTGGTATCTAAAAAAGCTTGCCCACCTTATATATGGATGTCCAATCCAAAACATATCAATTGATTCATTATTCTCATATATTTTTTCGAACTGTTGTTGAAGAGTAATATCGCCATCTATTCTTAGATTATTTTGTTCATATAGAATTTTAAATTGCTTTTCTTGTGATAGGCCACCAGAGCCAGCAATAACTAAATTGGTAATACGCTCATGAAATTTCAATTTTTTATAAATTGCAGGTACAAGTATGCCTCCTTCTGAGTGTCCAAACATTGTGATGTAAGTATAGTTATGGTTTGTTATAAATTCATCAATTATAGCTGCATCTATTTTACTTAAATTATCTACTGTATAATTTTTATATACTTCATTTGTTTGATTATTTGATTGGTATGGAACAAGGTTTGGTTTTTCAATAAGTAATAAGTCATATTTTTTACTTAAGTGTAAGTTTAAGATTCCTCCAGAACTATACCCAGTTGAATAAAGTCCTTTTTTTGTACCTAATACTGAAGAATAGCCCGACCCGCCTATACAAATTACTAAATGCTTATTATGATCCTGTCGATAAAAAGCATAGTACTTACAAAATTGATTATCTGGAAAATCGAATTGATATTCAGTCATTCCTTTTTCTAATGATGCAATTGTCCTACATCCAAATAGTACTAGAACGATGTATATTGATAACAGTATATTTCTAATTATTCTCATAACAAGTAGTATCCTTATAGCTTTATTGTTGTTTTTTTATTTATTTTATGTGGCATATAACGACGTTGCCGATACCCCCCCTGCCCAGAACAGCAATGCAGATTAAAACGACTAAGCTAAAATTAAGCAAACTGCACTTTCTTTGCAATTACAGTATGCAACAATGTTAATTAATAGAACTACTTTGAACAACAAACTTAAACCGGCGCAACCAAGCCAAAAATATTAAAGCTGCCAAGTGCGAAATGGCGGTCGGGTTGATTGGCTTGTTATACTTAAATTTGATCAAAGTAATATTCCACTTAAATACTTGTCTAAATCTAAATAAATTATTGTTAATGCCGTCATATTTACAAAACCGTGTGCAAATATGGGATACAAAATATTTTTCCCGGATTTTAAATAAATAATTCCAAAGACTATAGCAATTAAACTCGTGCTAAACACACCACTCCAATTTTGATACATATGACTATAACCAAAAGCTAATGATGTTATTAGTACACCAATGATGTCTCCAAATAAGATAGGCTTAAAATAACTAGAAATACGAGTTATCAAAAAACCTCTGAATAAGATTTCTTCAATAAATCCACCAACTATCCAGCCTACTAAAATCATAAATAAATAAGTCGGAATATTACCACGTAAATTATCATAAGCTGACAAATCAATTTTGGAATTCGTTACATTTTCAAGAATTGGATTAATTATAATTTGGAAACTAATTTCAATGACGATTCCAATTATAAGACAAGTAAGTATCAACTTTGACCAAGTTTGATTTGCATTAAAACCAATTGATTTAAATTTAGAGGCGCGATTTTTACCCCAGGATAAATAGGTAATTACAATAAGAAAAGATACTAAAACACCAATTGGTGGAATAAATAAAACAAGAAGTAAGGCCAAAACAGTGATAATTAATTCAACTTTAGTTTCCATAATATTCTCATAAATTTTTTATTTAATGCACTTATGTATAACGACATTGTGCATAAGCCGCAGCCCAGAACAAGACTGCCGAATAGAAGCACAAACCTTTAATTATTTATCATATTTTGTTTAGTAGAACAAAGCCGAACAAGTTAACCGACACGAAACGACTAATTTGAAAATTATACAAATGCCGAATGCGATAACGCTGTCGGCTTGATGCACTTGTTATATGCATTTTTTATAAACCAAATTTTATTGATGCTGTTAATGGAAAATAAGATAGACCACCAAAACTACTAATCAATTTCCCATCTATCACTAATTGAATATTATTAATAATCCCAAATTCTAATCCTAAACCTGCATTGAATTGAGCAACATTATAATTTTTATCTGTATTTGAATATAAACTTGTTGTTCTATTAGGGTTACCATCCATCCAATTGGTGATTTCCACCTTACCTTGGTTAATAAGTAATAAACCAGTTCCAACTCCCAGATAAGGTTTTATTCTTGTGTTATTCATATATAATCTACTTCCTACTGAAAGTTCAATCACAGAACTATTTCCACCACTTATACTGTATCTGTAATCTACTACCGCAGGAACAACAAGATTTACAAGTTTTGAATTAAAGTAATGTTGCTGAAATGAAGAAGAAAAAAACAAAGTAATTTTAGCTGTTATTTTATAATCAGATGAAAAATTAATTATATATCCATTCTCCCAATAAAGTAATTTAGTTTTATCTAAGGCAGAAGAAACATAACCGCCGCCCAATGAAAGACTGAAACTATTTTGAGCTGATAAATTTCCAATTAGGAAAAATGAGAGAAAAAATATTATTAAAATTATTCTTTTCATTTTATCATCTCCATTAAGCATATAACGGCGTTGCGCCTAACCCGCCGCCAAGAACAATAGCGACAAACTAAAATACATTGTATTCCAATTTTTTCACTTGCCTTCCATTCGACACCTAAGATTCCACGCAAACCTGCTCTAGTTGATGTTATATTTGTTTCAGTAGTATTGTTAGTACTATCATTAATACTCGTATAATTATTATTGTGTATTTTCCCATAGGAAAGAATCAAACCAGAGCCACTGAACGCACTAATATCTTCGTGAATAGTTAATGTCCATAAGTAATCTGACCCAACACCTAATGTATAACTTGATGTTTCTATTTCTTGCGAGTGACCTGTCCCATCTGTTGTTGCGTCCTGATTTAATGTTGAAATTTTTGGGGATAAAAACAATCTCAATTGATTTGAATTATCGAAGATATACTTTCCTGCTATATCCATATTGAAACTGCTTAAAGTGAAATTATCTTTGATTCCAAATGAAAGTGCGTATTTGGGAACAAACGAACTATCCTGTAAAAAAGTATGTGAATAAAATGTTAAAATTATTAAAACAACAAATAAATATTTCATAAATACTCCTCTGATTTGCAGGCTAACATAAGATCAGGTGTACTAATGAAAAAAGTGAAGGTTGCTTTTTATGACTACCTAATCTTTGTTGCTTGTTAATTGTTATTTGTTTACTATTATTGAATTTAATCATCTATTCTCCTTGTTTATTATCTTGTATATGTTGCTCATATTGGCAACCTAAACTAAAAATCAGCAGGACTTCTTACACTCTTACCACCTTGATTAATCACATGAGTATAAATCATAGTAGTCTCCACATTTTTATGACCTAATAATTCCTGTATTGTTCGTATATCATAACCTGATTCAAGAAGATGAGTTGCAAAAGAATGCCTGAAAGTATGACAGCTTGCATGTTTAGTTATGCCAGCATCTCTAATTGCCTGTTTAACAGCTTTTTGAATAACAGTATCATACAAATGATGTCTTCTTTCTACTCCAGATCTTGGATCGGTTGAAATTTTTGTAGCAGGAAAAACATATTGCCAATACCATTCATATTTTGCACTGGGATATTTTCTCTCTATAGCATAAGATAAATATACCGTTCCAAACCCATTATTCAGATCTTTTTCATGGATTACTTTTACTTTTATCAAATGTTCTTTTAATGGCTGAACTATTTTCTGAGGCAGCATTGTAGCACGATCTTTTTCTCCTTTTGAATCTCTTACTGTTATTTGATTATATCCAAAATCAATATCTTTGACTCTTAGCTCCAAGCTTTCGGAAAGTCTCAAGCCGGAACCATATAAAAGCATTCCAACCAGCCAATGTGTACCTTTTAACTTGTTTAAAACTTCAATGGCTTCATTTTTTGTGAAAACAACGGGTAGTTTCTTCGGTCTTTTTGACCAATATATTGAAATTGTATTATCCAATTCTTTATTCAATACATTTTTATACAAAAATACAATTGAGCATAAAGCCTGATTTTGAGTTGATGCAGATACTTTTTCATTTTTAGCAAGATGAGTAATGAACCCACTTATTTCTTTCTCTCCCATTTCAGTAGGATGCTTTTTATTATGAAAAAATATAAACCTTTTTATACAATTAATGTAAGATTCTTCGGTTCTTAAGCTATAATGCTTAACCCGAATAATTTGTCTTACTTGGTCTAATAATCGAGGTTTATTCTCTGTCATATTATTTTATTTTTTTTGCTTCTCCAAAATCTTACCGATAACGGTCACATGTATGAAACGTTGGGGATTGCGGGCTTCGTCACTGTCTGCCGACAGAAAAGCTGATGCGGGGCAGAATGCTTCAAATTCCTAAATCTCCCGCCATTGGCTATATTGCGTGTTGTAGGCTGGACGTTTTTCAATTCAATCCAGTCAAATTTAATTGTTTTATTCTTCTCTCTCGATTCTTTTGATAATCAGCAATCTCAGAATAAAGTGTATCTGTCCTTGAAAAAATCAAATGTGTCAATGCACAAGCCATTTTATAATCGTCAATTAATTCAACAGTACACATTATCCCAGAAATATCTCCGCTATTATGAACACTCGTAATTGTCAACTCTGTCTTTAAGGTAATTGGGTGTCCTTTTTTACGAAAAATTTGTACCAACTCCCTTATCGGAAATGCTCTTATAGGAAGATTCTCATTAATCTTTGTTGTCAAATCTTTATATTGCTCTTATATATCCATATTGTATCTGTTTACCAAAGGTCAAATTTACGTTTTTCTATAGGAGTCTTTCTTACATTCTCGATGTTTATCAATAACTTATCAAGAATTTTTTTAAAATCCTTTTTACTCGGTGGATTATCAAAGAAAATATCCATAATTATTTCTTCTAAATCCAAATCAGTAAGCCATTCCTTAATCATAGATTCAGATACATCAAGATATTCGTTGTCTGTTTTGCAATCTCCTGCCAACACTCCGAATTGCAAAGTCAAATCATGATGAAATTTCTCTGCTTCAATCAAAATTGCTTTGTAAGTTTCTACTGATAAATCATCTGTATCCATATGCTGTGTCGTTTTTCTCGCCTTGCCTACAACGGTTCACGTATAAGAGCTGGCGGGGTATACGGGGTACAAGCCTGTTCACCAGCACAAAGTTAATGCGAGGTATAGACCTTGAATTTACCACGTCAGCCCCGCTTGCTCTTATTCGCTGTTAGCTACTGTAGCCACTTCCAGACCTTTACTCAAAGAGAGTTTCCCATTTTTCACGTCAAGCGAGGAAGAGGTTTTTATTTGATTTTCTTCTTTCATTTTTCTTGTTAGCACTCAGCCGTGCGTTGGCTTTTGCTCTTTGCCACCGCAGGAACGAGGATGGCAATGTTCAAATTAGGAGGCTTTTTCTGACCAGGAGTCAACTATGAGCCCATTGTGAGCCTACTGAGCCAACTTTCAGTTTGTAAATTGCACTCAATCCTTTTGTTCCTATCTTTTTAAGTAGTCCTTTGTCTTCTAATTCTTTAATGTCTCGGGTTGCCGTAGCTTTGGAAACATTCGCAATCTCCTGATATGTGGAATTGGTCATTTCTCCATATTTCTTGGTGTACAAAATCGCTTCAATCTGTCTATCATTCAGTCCTGCCTTCTTCAATTTCTCAGCAGTAAACCGGTCTTTAAATAACTTACTCAGGAAACCACCTTGTTCCTCCTTTAAAACCGGTTCTGGTAATCCGGCTTCCTTGCAAGCTTCAATAATCTTGATGGTTCCCCTTCCCCATGAATCTATGTAACTGGCCTTGAAACAAACATCTGCAAGCAAAGGATTTCTCGGTTTCGATCGGTGTACTTTCTTTAAATCTTCTTCTGAAATTCCTTCCGGTAATCCGCCATCATTCCAAACGCTGCAATTGTCATCATACAAACGGATTTGTTTGGGTGCTCCCAGCAAGTCGTAAGCTCGGAAATCCCATCAAAGGAGCAACCAATCTTCGACCTTTTGTGTAAGCATTTTGCACTATTTGGGGAAATGTTTTCTGCATCATCATAAAATTTGATTACAATAAAAATACGCCAATAATTAACACAACTGCGATACAGATAATAGCTGGAACAGCCATAATTTTATAGAAATCTTTTAGATCAGTTTTAAAATATTCTAAAGAAACTGAAAGACAAGGATGAACCGGCGAAACGATATAGCCTTGATACACTGCAAAAAACATAATGGCAAATGTTATTGGTGTCATCGATTTGGCACCGAATTGCGCCGAATAAATCGGCAGCAGGATGGCGATAGGCACTTGAACTCTGCCAGTGGCAAATCCCAACAGCGGACCTATTCCCACAAGGAGTATAACTTTACTAAATGCTGCCTCAGCAATCACTTGTGAAGTGGCAGATGCTTGAAAAATGTGCAGGAAGAGAAACATCCCCACAATAATAAGCGCAAAATTCCAGGGTTTCATTTTGGTGGCAACATATTTAAATTTAATAACACCCAGCTTACTAAACCAAAGAGATAGAATTAGACTCGCAAATACGCCTGTCAATAGCGGAATTTCAGGTATTAAACTTCTAAAAGAGTTCATCAATGTAAAATGAATAAACGGAGCAATTAGAATTACAGCGACGGGTGCGATGATCTTTTTGCGATTAGTTTTCAACGTTGAATTATTTTGACCTTCGATATTCCTCAACAGAAAAAGATATCCTAAAATTGTAATTAAAATGAATCCCGGCAGCAGATACAGAATGGCCGTATAAAGATTCACTTTTGCCATGGCCGTTGTGACTAATAACATACCCAGCGGATAAATCAACAAGAACACATGACGAAACCAGACGTTAATTGCAGTTTTAATTTCATCAGAAACGGTTTTGCCACTTTTGTCAACTGGCGGAGCTGACAGCAATGCACCGCCGGGCATGGACAGCATTCCGATGAAAGCTGCGGTAAATGCCATAAAATAACTACGTTTCATGCGAATATTGCTTACCAAATCATCAATTAAACTGCCATGTTCCATGATGCCGCCAATTATCGGGATTAGCCCCACTGCTAATGATAGCAATAAAATTGATGGGTCAGTAACGGTAATATAAGTTTGCTGCCACAAATTCTTAAAAGAAAGACTGAACAAACCAAGAACATAAGAAGCAATAACCAGCCCTAACCAGAGACTTTTGCGAGCAATTATGAGTAACAATCTAAGCGAAAAGAAAAAACCAAACCATATTTGCACTGTCGTGTAGATAAGCCTTTCCTTAGATTTTTTTCAGTTGTTCCTGCGAGCGACAATTTTTTTAATTCAACATAAATGGTTACCACTGAATTGATCGACTGGGTCACAGGACAATAAAGATGCTCAGATATAATAATCTTCAGTTGAAAATCTCATTTTTTCACCTAAAAAATGAGATTTTTTGCCATCATGATGAGCCCGATTTCAAATATTGTTTTGGCGATTTTTGGGGTAGCGTTTTAATCATTTCATAGCATTTTGATGACCTCAGTCTATGCTACTTGTATGTCCCCTTTTTCAAAAATGAGTTTCATCCTTCTTTCTTCCAGCCTTGGTATCCCTTTTTGCCGATGTGGGCAGATATATCGCGAATCGTTTCATATACATCCAACGTCTTTAGATGTTGTGATTTCATAAGGATTAGTCCTTTTCTCAATGAGCTTAACCTGCGCTCCATTTCCAATTTCATAGATAAACATTTTTTTTGCCATGCACAACATCTTAGGAAAGATGGATATCCTGTCGTTGGTCGGGATGGCTATTCGCAAGCGATTTCTTTATCGGGGCTTAATTTTACCGCTTTTAAAAGCCTGATTTAATTTTTAAAGAAGAAAAATTTTTCAAAATCGCCGAACTTGTAATCTTTGAGGATCTGCTTCCAATCCTTTTCGATAAAATCAAACGCATATTTGCATTCGATTGTTTTAAAAATAAAGCGGTACAACAGCGGCATGGCATTTATGTCAAATTCGGCAAAATCGAGCATGAAAAATGCACCGCCGTGTTTTAAATGGGTATAAATGTTTTCGAGAACCGTTTGGCGTATTTCATGCGGAAAGCCGTGGATCACAAAGCTAATAAATATTTTATCGAATTGTTCTGATAGCGAAAATGGCAGATCAATTCTTTGCCTGATAAATTTGATATTCGGATAATAGTTGGCGCATTTTTTATTGAATTGCTTTTCCATAATCGACGAAACATCCATGCCGGTTATTTTTCCGTCAACACCGAGATATTTTGCCATAATGCAGGCATTACGTCCGCTGCCGCAACCTAAATCGAGAATTTTATCTCCACGCTGAATATCCATTGCCTTAATTGCTTTGTGAATAAAGCCGCGATAAAAACCCAGAGAGGCAATGTTCATGACCTTATCATAATTTTTTGCCGAAAAGGGACTTAATTCAACACCCGAGTCAGGATAGATTTTATCTGTTTTTAGGTTCATTTTTTACAGTCAATTTTATGGATAAAAAAGAATGATAAAGCAATCAAAAGAATAAATAATATAAAAAACAGGGTAAATCCATACCGAGTGATTATCCAGCCACCTAAAAGTGGAAATATGGCGGGGAGTATGCTGCCTGCACCGGTCAATCCAGTGTATAATGCCCTGTTTTCATTACTAGTGATTTCCAATAAAAAATTCCACCGATCGTAATACTTTGAATGGTAATAACAATGCCGCAAGCCAAAAAAAAGTAAGGAAAAAGCGCAGATCTTGGCAGCATTAAAATAAAAACAGGAATCAGGATGGCAAGAATGGAAGTAATGTATAACATGTATTGATATTTTATTCTTTTTGAATAATAAAAAAGTATACTGCCAGTTAAAATGCCACCAATTACTTTTAGAATTAAAAAGTTGCCGATGTCCTGACTTCCCGCACTAAAAATTTTCTTGGCATAAAGGATTAAAAAAGGCATCAAAACCATGCTAATTCCCTGAGTATTGATTAAGAACAAATAATTAGTCAATTTTTTATTGGTACGGATCTCTTGAGTAATAATTTCTAGAAATTTCATCAGACTATCAATTTTGAAATTGGATGCAGGAATTTCCTTGATTTTCCAGAATCCCATCGACGCTATTCCCAAAAGTACGGGGGCAATGAAAAATAATGTAGCATAATTCATGGGGTAACCGAATGCTGTCAAGACTTTCCTCGCTAGGAAAGCTGAAATAAAAACTACAATACTAGAGATAACCTGTTTGATAGAAAAAAATGCCTTTCTCTTTTCCTGTAATACGGATTTCCCAAAAATATCAACATAATTGATGTTTGCGAATCCACCGCTTAATGAAAACAGTGAAATTAAAATGAAAATAGAATAAATTATAAAAAAATTATTGATGTAAAATGAAGAACAAAATAACAAAGCCATTCCGGCCAGAGCGAAAATACGAGGGTTAATTCCGCCCAATAAATAACTTTTCTTTGAAGGTTGATTATTTAGGAACGGAGCAAAAAATAATTGCGCAAATCTTCCTCCACCCACCATAATTGCTGTTAATATTCCAAGCTGGACTGAGCTGCCGCCGGCATCAACCATCATGGCCGGAATTATGGTGTCCACATCCATGAAATTTACTGCCAACGCAAGAAACACCGAGTGCCATAAAAAAGCATAATAATTATGTTTTGATGTCTGTTTGTTTAATTCCACTGTATAAATCCATTTCAAATTTTTTCCGCACAATTAGCGGTTGAAAACTTTTTTAAATGCGGCATCGCTGCCAAGCCAGGTAGAAATCAGGGAAGGACTATTTATATGCAGACGCGGTCAAAGTAGCCATAGTCATAACAGGGATCTGGTTTTGCAGCTGTGTTTTTCACTCGAGGCAGCCGCGATACCGCCGTTTTCCACAATCCACAGTGCTGCAGTATCTTTGCAATCACTTTCGGATGACATTTATCAATAAAGCTGATGATTTGCATCTTTCCGCCACAAGCCTGACAGCGCAGCGGGGCCACCTCGTACACCTTTTTGAACAATGCCGCCCAGAATGGTTTTGGCAATATCAGTGGCGCTGTGGCTAAACTGGTTCTGTTTGTCACCCACTATAATTTCCTGCGACTTCACAAAGCTTTGAATTACAATACACCAATACTTCGGTCGGAGCTTTCGGATTTACCTACGATTCAAAGTAAGTGGTGCAAAATACTTTCACTTGCCTGCCCGACCACTGGCCTGGCCTCGTAGAACATTCTTTATTTCAAAGAACATATTACTTACCCGTCCGGGAATTATCTTCTCTTCTATTCATTCCAAGTGATACAAATGTCTTTTTTGCTGGATGATGTTCAGTCAAGACCACTTTCCTGTTTTTTGGGAAGTGTTTTAAATAGTCTTGACGGGGTCTCACCAAGCAAATATCTTCTTTTTCACTTGGAAGAAAATAAAACTTACTTCTTTCATTTTTTCATAAAACTTTTGACACTACCTAACTATTTTGCGTTTTTTTTTTACTATTTTGCCTAACGGTTAAGGATAAACGAAGTTGCCGAAGGCAATTTTGGGAAATCTTTGATTTTCCTTTTATTTCATTCTTGCAGTTTTTTATGACAGAGCCACCAGTCAAAGCACTCAAATGCACCTTCTTTAGCCTTAGCGAGCCTATCTTTGGATGTCTGCACGTCGGTAGCGGGTGGAACTATCACATGGTCTCCAACTATTTCGTTATTGGGCCAGTTAGCCGGCATCGCGACCTTGTTCTTGTCGGCGATCTGCATGGCCTTTACGACCCTGACTATCTCGTCCATGTTCCTGCCTAGCTCCTGCGGGTAATAGAGGATGATTCGAATCTTTGCCTTGTCATCTACCACGAAGACTGCCCTTACAGTGTTTGTTCCCTTGCCCGGATGGATGAGGCCCAGGGTGTCGGCCACCTTTCCTGTGTCAGCGATGATCGGGAAATCTATCTCGACATCAAGGTTCTCCTTTATCCACTCCTCCCACTTGATGTGGGCAAAGACCTGGTCAACGCTCATGCCAATGAGTTCACAGTTAAGTTCCTTGAATTTCTCATATCTTTTCTGGAAAGCGACGAACTCGGTGGTACATACGGGCGTGAAGTCAGCTGGGTGACTGAACAGCACAAACCACTTCCCAGCGAATACACCTGGGAGTTCCATCTCCCCGCGTGTCGTTTGCACTTTCATTTCCGGGAAATTATCTCCCAGAAGGGGCATACTTTTCTTTTCTGTTGTATTTTCCATGTTTTTACCTCCTTGTTTTCTTGATTGTAGATTTAGTTTTAAAATTGTTACCCTTCATTCCACGATTTTATTTAATGGCTGAGTGTATCTGAAGTTCCGAGCGGAGCGAGGAATCTGGGCGAAAGTGCGAAGCACCATAGCCAGATGCGCTCTGTTATATAACCGAGCCGAAGGCAAGGCAAGGACATGAAGTGTCACAAGAGTCATGGATTGGAACCCCTCGAATAATTGTCTTTATCTTTTTCCCATAACCCTCTCGGTTGAATGGTAAATGTTGTATCATCCTCAACCCTACACCCAGGAGTGTAACATATATCAGCTTGTGATACGTTTCCACCAAAACCATCTTTATCATTTGTTTCTCTCCCCACGAGTGGTTCAATGTTTCCTTCTTTGCATTTTAATCCATCAGTTTGTGCATGTGCTAAAATCGCTTCTCGTTTAAAGATAGTAATCCTTGGAGATGATCTATAAATATCAATATCACAATCAAAGCATCTTTCCACTTTTTTAGGGTCATTCACTAGTTCAGTTCGTCCCCAACCGTATCCTCTCTCTCCGCCTAACTGAATTCTCGTCAAAGCGTCTTTCCATTTCAACTGGCAACCGTTCTTTTCAAATATATATCCGACAAAGAATACCGGATTTCCATCACGAGTCATTGGTGAAATAAATTCAACCTCGTGGAGACTTCCTTCCTCTGAAGTATCGCCTGCTATTGCAGTACCTACATAACTACCCAGAAATCTCCAGGCAAAGTAATTTTTATTGTCCCATGGCCATAAACCGACTTTATCTTGAGTTATTGATGGATAAAAGTAAGTGAACCTCAACTCGTCATCTACTTTTTTCCCGATATCATTATAATTATTTTTCTTCTCATCTCTAACGAGCCTGGCTGTTAAAGCACCCCATAGTGTTTTTCCAGTTACGTAAGGGCGTGTTATCTGTAAGTTTCCGACCTTTTTCCACCCGATATGGGCTGGTGAAATGAGTTTGTAACTTACCAGATAGGGTGTCCAGGTCATAATATCACTCCGTTGCTTTTGCTCCGTATCTAGCATATGTCAATGTCTGCTCCCAGAGCTGTTTTGTCAGTAAAAGAATGTCGATATCTGAACAAATATCGTCCATAATATATTCATAATTATCGTTGTTAGTTGATGCCTTTACAACCCTTTTTGTTATGTCAATAAGCTCTTTCTGAACAACCGGGCTAATCTTCTTCTCTGCTTCGCTCGTTCTCGAATTCAAAAAAAGAATGCAAGCATATACTCCGTTCTCTTGAAGAACACCCAGTGTTTTAGTGATTAGATTCTCAACTTCGCTGGATGTATTTTTCATTGTAATATTGATTATCTTCTGAGATGCCCTGGCGGCTTCGAGATCAAGATTCATCAGTCAACCTCCTTATCACAAATAAGCTTCATTCGACCGAAACCACGTGTACACATTCCGCCGACCCCAAGATATTCGATCAATTTCAATCCGGCTATGACGACATCGTGTGGTTTATTCCAGGTCTCACCGAGAGGATCTCCAGCATTTTCGACTCCATCTTTGAATTGTTTAGATGTTTCTTGGAATTTATTCCTGTAATCATCCTCCACGACATCGAACCATAGCCAGGTCGCCCTGGGCATCGCTTCGTAGGTAAATAGGGCTTTATCCTCGGCTGCACCGGTTTCAGGGTTGATGGCGACCGAAGTTCTAACATCTAAATTGCTGTTAACGACCTGTGGAAATAATTTCTGAGAGATGATAACAATTCTGTTCTCTATTGCTTTCCATTCCTTTTTATCTTTGATTTCACTAGGTGGAGTTATATTCAACCCAGAATCGTGTTTCAACATCAACCACCCAAGATTGATGTTTTCTTTGTTCCATGTGAGATTTGATATGGCCATGTTATCTGTAGCAGCGGTACTGTTTGTTTTTACTTTGAATCCAGCTTCCTCAAAAATCTCCCGGGTACTGACCCATACCGGCCCAGCTATGGAACTAACGGGGAAGAACAGCATTCTTGCATCTCCGATGCTCACCTTGCCTGCCTGGCCACCGGCAGCCTCGGCTGCAGTCCCGAATGTGTAGATTATCGGGCACTTCTCTTTTTCACCTTTGAATCGTTTATGCTGACCAGCAGCTTCCGGTTTACCATATCTCATCGAAGCATAGCTTCGTGCGACTCCTGCAAGGCTTGTCCCCGGTATCTTCGGCAGGTTCGTTCCCGGCTCTCTGACTATCGTGTTGTCAACCCGACCAAGACGGTATCCACCAGCCCCGATATGGACAGGATCAAGAGCCATCATTATGAACCGTTGGTGGGTGTATATCTTTCTCTCATTACCGCTCATTCAATCACCTCTTTATAACCCATATTTTCATCTCCTTTTACTTTCAATACATCCATATACAGTTCGATTATGTCACTTAATTTCCCATTGACGGTCAACCCTGCCAATTCATCTTGATTCGAAGGCATTCCATTCTTCCAGTTGGCGTTGCGTAATATGTCATGGACGAATCGCTTAAATGTTTCATCATCCTTGGAAGCATTCCATTCCTCCCGTTTGGTTTCAATAAGACCGATGATGTTCTTTATCTGGGTCGTTGCCAGCTTCTTTGAAATTATTTTCCAGATGCGTTCAAAATCATCAAGCTCATCCAACAAATATGGTCTTTGAGATTTAGTGGAATCGCACCTTTTCCCGTTCTTATCATAGGTGACTTCAAATCTTCGGGATGCCGAATCCATAAACTCGAAATCAAATTTGGAGGGTTCGATCTTGACAGCATCGCCTTTCTTCAATTCGGATACGTGTACCAGGAAACCTTTCGGCCCCTGGAATGCGGTTTTTCGGTTAATTGGTGTTCCGTCCACATAGAAATACGGATACCACTCATCTTCTGTTCTTCCATCTCCCATAAATTGGGGGATACGCCAAGTAACGCCATTCTGAAAATTCAAGACATGGTCATCATTACATTGTTTAGCATCAACAAGAGGCCATATCTCATCCTTTGAAGAAACGTTAATCATTTTTCGACCTGAATCCATTAAAGCCATAAGCGGCGTGTGTGATTTGGCAAATGTCAATCCAATACTGAGGGGGAGACGGTTTCGCACCTTACCCATTTCTATTTCATATTTCGTCTTGATGTGTTTGGCGATGTCAATAGCCTTGTTAGCAGGTACGATTGCCATAAACAGAATGGGCTCCAATAAGATAGGGATAACAGGAATGAATTTATCATCTACTGGCTCGACCTTTGATGTTTTTATTAGGCCAATGTGCTTATTTCTATTCTTCCCTTCCGGATTAAATATTCTGACCTCTTTATCTTTTAATTCTTGTTGAATGTACGCTATATAGTCATCATCATTCTTTGAATAACCCATCTTACGGGCCAACCGTTCAAGATTTTCAACGATAATCAATTGGCCGCTATCAGTATAGAAAACACTCGCTCTTGCTTTATTACTCTCTATTTCATACACATTGTTTTTGGAAATGCCACCAGCTTCGCTGTGGATTTCACCATCTATTATCAACCGCTTATTACTATTCCCGACAACGCCTTCAAAATCGTGTTCAACGTCCTCCCAGAATGTTTTCGTTGTTTCCCAAATGCGTCTTAGCCGTGCGAAAGATGGCGCTATTTGAACGGTTTGTCTAGTATTTCCATTCGGAGGTTTAACGATAAGGGTTTTAACATGGCCATCTGGTGTCAACCACCCAGAGATGTCCAATTTGCCTGTGAGAAGACATATTCTCCCGTTTTCATCGGCTACCTCGTCTATCCATATTGTCTTACATCTATTCCCATACCAATCTTCAGCCCGTCCACGAATCCTTTCAGCCCAGTAATCAGATGACTTTCTTGACGCCCCTTCTTTCGGTCCTTGCGGTCTAATCCAGGAGATGGTGCAAACCTCTGAATTATTTACTTCACTCCACCAATCCTTGACCTTTTTCGGGTCTTGTGGTGAATAAGGGGCTTTCTCAAGAATCTTACCAATCGGGGGAATCTTATCTTGATTTGGGTCTGGTCTTCCAGAAGGGTTTTGTCCCCACCATGGATCAGATAACGAAGGTGTAGCAACAATCTCACCTTCAAATCCCAACTTTTCCGAAATCAAATCTTTAAGAGATTTATCCCTATCTTGAATTTTTAGTAAATCGACTATGTCTGGAACTGTAAAGACACTTCCGTTCTCATCTCGGTAAACCTCGTTCCCAAGGGGGTATTCTTCTTCCATTAGTTTTTTTACACGGTCCAAACCCTCGGAAATCCATCTTTTTCTGGCAAGAAAAGCAGGAATCTTTGATACATCACTAAGGATCCTTTCGGAATCCACTCTTATGGCCAACAACCGCCACTTCAATTCATTCGGTTCATATTTGTTACCAAGAAGTGCCCCGGCCAATGCTGATTTGTAAAGGGCGGCAACAATGCTGGACCAATCCCACAATGTAATTTCATTCACTGGACGTCTAGTATCTCCTAGTGCAAGTTGAAAATTATTTTTAAAATTTTTAATTTGATCATTATATTTCTGGTTAACGGAAAATGTATTCAAAGTTTCTTTCAATTTATCGTTAAGATCAGTTAGTTTGTTTTGTTCGTAACCAAAGGGTGAGCTAATAAAAATATTATCTTGCTGTTCTTTTCCACCTTCTTCCTTTTCGATGTGAGATGCTTGGTGGCAACGACCTAGGTAAGCTGCTAAATATGCAGCATCGTTTAGTATTTCTTTGAAACTCTGAAAATTATCAGATACTATAGGGCGTCCCCATAGTATGAGTTCTCTAATATACGAACAGCCTATTTTGTCTATTTTTATTTCTCTATCTAATGTCTTATTATCTATTTGAAGGTAATTCAGTGTTTTCCATAATGCGGTATCGTGTTCGGCTTCTTCTTTTCGTGTGGGTTGTCCACGGCCTTGGCTTAATTTACTCCAAAATGGGAGTTTTGTGAGTTCTTCTGGAGAAAAAATTGCTTTGTGTGGATTGACACGTGGTCTGCTGTTGCATTTTGCATCGAACCCCATCCCGTCCTTTTTTAAAAATTCATCGCTACATTTTCCCATATCGTGTAACCATGCGGCCATCTCGGCGAGGATGAGGGCGTCCCTTTTTTCCTTCAGTATCGAAAGGTCTGGGGTCATTGTAGTCCCTCCTTGGGAAGTAATGACTTTTCGATTTCCTTTGTGACCTTCAGCAGCTCATCAAAGCTTTCAAACCACCAGATGGGCCAATCGGTGGATGAGTTCTTTAATCGCAGTTCTTTTTGCCACTTATCACCAAACTGGCCATACCAACGTCTGAACTCCTTGAACTCTGCAAGGCTTCCACCGCCGGATTGTTGACCTTTTTCGTTATATTCCTTGTTACTAAGAAGGCCTGATTCGCCGCTACCTTTGAATTTTACTTTCACAATACCTTCATCATTTAGGTATTTCAAGAAAGGTTCATCTGGCGGCTGGACAGATGATTGACTCTTTGCGGTACCTTGTACTCCCTTGGCTTTTAATATAATGTTTCCATCTTCGACAGTATTCTTTGCCTGCCCGTAACCGCTGGATGTCTTTGCTCCGAATCCAACATCTCTAAACATTAGTCTTAGTCCTGTTGCGAGGAGTTTGATATCTTCTGATACCTGTTTTTTAATCAGTTCAGAATCTCTTCCAACAAGATCAAAAGGAACATAAAGCGCAGTGAACAGACCAAAAGTACCTATTGGGACACATTCCATAAGGATGGGATTCTTGCCAACCCGCTTTTCTCTATCGTGAGGATTGATTATCTCAAGACCGATCTTATTAAAGAATACCGGAAACAGATGCAATCGCCCGGCTCTCAGTTCCGTTTGTTCTTCCGCTCCCCGTTAATTTCCAAATATTCGATTGATCTGGGCATCATCTCCTTTGTAGCCATTCTGCCACAGTGCGGCCCTCAAGCCTCCTTTCCAGGATGTTGGAGCCACAAAAGGAAGACCGAACACCTTATCTTTACGGACAGGATTGTCTATTATGTAATAGTCCTGTTCGTCACGAGAGATATACGGTTTTTCGAGGGCGAATCTGAATTGGATGATGAAGGAAAATTCGAGAAATAAAGATATATCAGTAGATGGATTATTGATCAACACATCACTCAGGGTATTGTCCAAATGTCGTTGTATGTTTTCCTTCTGCCACGTAGAACGAAGATCATCTTCCGATGAATTATTCTTCACGGCTAAAACATGATAGAACAGATGCGGGTTCTTGGATGATAATTGTTTCCGTAGATTTTCAGCTTCAGTTTCTTTTTGTTCTTTTTTTGTTCTATTTCGTTCGTTCGTTATTTCATTTTTGAGACGTAAGATATTTTCAATAATTGAATTTTGTTCCTTTGCGAGGTATGAACAATAATCGTAATTCATTGAGTCCCACCCCCAGTTGTATTGAGAATCTCTTTGATAGTTATCATTGATGGAGCCTGGCTCAAATCGAACATTTTCTTTAGTTCCTCTCCAATTATTTTACCAACCGAATCATCAGTAAATCCCCATACTTTTAGCCTGTAACCGTCTTCAATATTTTTTTTCTTGAAGAGATGACTGACAAAAATCCTGCTCCCAAGTTTATCATTTTCAAGTGTTCCGAATACTTTTCTAGTTTCTTGTTTATTTCTACAGGACGAGTAATATGCTTGCCTTAACCCTCGATCTGCTTCTTCTGGTAATTTATATCGAATATCAAAAGAAACGGGCAAATAATCAGCAGATAGTGTTTCATTTCCGATAACATTCGCCTTTTGGAATTTGTTCACCAATTCATTATCAGAGGATACGGAAACCTCATATGACCAGAATTTATTTAAGGAATACCATTTATCTTCGATTGAATCGATTTTGAAATTTTTATCTGATAAAAACTTACGGATTACATTAATGGCATCTGCCAATTCCATTTTACCCTTCCAATCGAATTGACCGAAACCGTACTGTGTTTTAGCGCCAATAGCCCCAATATGTGCCAAGATGGAGAGTAGAGCATTCGTCTGATTAATGACTTCACCATCTCTATAAGTAAAAGACAACGATAATTTCCCAAATGGCAGGTCAGTTTGTAGACAATTTTCAAAAATCTGTGAAAGCCACCAATGATTAAATTTATTCTTCTTCTCCAAGGTTGCCAGTTGAAAAGGAACAGTTGTATTACTCTGAACATCTAATCGAAATCTTCGCATCCATCCCCCACATCCAAATAGATAACACGCGGGGCACAGTTTGGCAAGCCTTTCCTCTTGGGTCTTTTCCTTGCCTGATAATTCACATCGTTTATCGATCGTCGGATCGCAGGCGTATCCGCTAAGTCCCCTGACAATGGCCTCGTACCACCACCGCATGCTGCCGATGAGGCCTGTTTCATGCAATCTGTTTGGACTGCCGCCCACGCCGCCGGTCCAGATGGGAGTTAATGCCTTGATTTCAATTTTCATATAATCAGCCAATGTAAAACCCCCTTTTATTATTTATTACATTAAAGGGCAATGGTTTGAGATATTTAAGGTAGTTCCAAACCATAATTTCATATAACGGTAAGTATATGCAAAGTAGGCGATTGCGGACTTCAAACCTATCAAACCGTTACGATTTTGAAGCGGGCTACAATCCTTGAATTTACTACTGTCTCGGCAATTTTTTATACCGTGTGTTACCGCCTGGTGTTCTTTTCGTCCGATGTTTCCAAAACCTTTCATAATTGTCCTAATTGATTTGGTATATACTTTCTAAAATCCTTTTGTTTCTTTTTTTCATTAAATCTATTGTATGCTCTTTGTAGTGTTTATACTCGTCAATAGTCTGAGGTAATGGTGTTCTGTTAAAATTGTCAAACGGTAAAGAAAATTCAACTTGTTCTTGCTGGTCAATAAAGTCTTGTAAATGAAAGAAATCAACATAACCGTTGAAGTCAATAAACAAGTCAAAAAAGTCTTTGTAGTTTGTTAAGGTCTTTGAAAGTGGGCTTTTTTCGTCTCTGTATAAACGCCTTATACATTCCAATGTCAAATCAAACCTGTCGCAAATTATCCTACTAACACCTCTGGCTTGATTAATTGTGAAGCCATTCTTTTTGTGGGCAGGAAAAACTATATGTCCGCCAATTGTCCGTACTTTATGTTTGAGTTCTTCTTTTTCCAAGTCTGAAAGCCAACCATCAAATTTATTGTTATATTTTCCGTCAAAATGCGGACACATCCTGTCGCTTGACAAGTTCATACACAAATTGTTTCTTATTAGAAATCTGCCATAAATGTCACCTTTAATTTCCAATGTAAATATTTTCCCATTAGGCAATTCCTTACTCCATAATAACTTGTGAGCTTCATATAATTTTTGACTGTCTGTGTCAGGGTCGCCGCACTTACTGTCTTGTCGAAAGTCAAAATCTATATCAATTATTGCCATTTTTTAAATTCTCAATTTCAGTCTTACTATTTCGTTGTCGTGTCAGTCGTTCTTTACGCTTGCCTGTATGGCTGGGGGTGTGTAGCACGTCCCATCGGTTTGGAACATCGTCCTTATCCCCCGAGTAAATATACATTGAAACGTGTTTGAAACCAAATCCACCAACCCCGGGGCGTGATATGCACCCCTTGTTGTAAGCCGTAGTTATTTCTCCGAACCATTTTCCCAATAATTAATCCATCTTAGTTTTTCATATTCCAAATCAATATTTGCAATTAGTTCAGGATAATACTTTTCTAGTGTTTTATCGCTCGTTTCATAATTACTAAGATTTCCCATTAAATAAAATGTTAAAATATGTCCTAGTTTATATTCATCTTCTATAATTTTACTAAGTTCTTCGTTGGTCATATTATAGTATTTTGATAAAAGGATTCTATCAATTGTCCGTACAAAGGACTCACAAAGAATTAATGTAATAGAATTATAACTACCTTTTAATTTTTCTTGAGATAATTTTACCAAAGGTTCAATTTTTATGTTAATATTCGAATTTGACTCTATAATCGGATCAACTATCCTGTGAAGTGATTCGTGATAAAACGCGCTTGGACCAGATTGTCTTTCAGTTGGTTCACCAATTACCCATAAATCATTTCCTGTTTCATGAATGAATGCAGTGAAATATGACATTAAAGGAATTTGTTGGTAGTAAAAGTTACCTTCAACAATATTCCGATAAAAATTTGAATCGACTCTGCAATAGTCTGTTATTTGCTTAATTGCCTTCTCTGCATAAGGTTTATATTGTAAATTAATTTGATGAAGTTTTTCCTTATACTTATCCCAAAGCATCGGGATATCAGCTCTAAAGTAAAACTCTTGCAATAAAGAATCATAATTCTCAAGTATGTTTAGAATACTATTTTCATCAGAATCATACTCTAACTTTAAATCTGGCGGATAATTAAGGTTTAATGTGTACACGCCACCTTCAGAAAAACTAATTCCACCTACTTTCTGATTATATTCTCGAATCTTTATTTTATATTCATCCGATAATATGGAATCAAGATAATTCCTTATTTCGAGTTTAAATGGATGCATTGTATCGTTCCACTCTAAATCAAATCCACCAGCATTCATAAATGCATAACTCGTAAACAATCTGATATCAGGTTCAAATACAAAAAATTCTTTTTCATCTTTTTTATGCTCTGTTGAACATGATGCAAAAAGATTGAAAATCAACAGAATAATCATTATTTTTTTTATATACAGTGTGTTTTTACTATGGCTTACGGTCGAGTGTAAGTGCCGTTTGGCGATTCGAAGCACGAACCTGTATAACCGCTATAAAGTTTATTAGATGAAACACCCTTTAAATTAGCACTATCCGCCAAATGCACTATACACGATGTTGTGCCCTGGCATTTTTATATTTTCACAAATTCTCTAAAATTATTCATATTAATTACATATCCCTTCGCTTTGTATGTTTCTATAAAACTTTGAGGAAATTTTGCTTTTTTGTTATTCCATTTGAATTCAAATCCGGATATTTGCCCATTATTTTCTTCTACGAAGTCAATTTCCTGTTGTTGTTTTGTTCTCCAAAAGTACATTTTTGCAAAAGTGTCTTTATATAGATTTTGTTTTCTCCTTTCCGAAACTAAAAAGTTCTCCCATAAAGCTCCTTTGTCAACTCTTAAATCCAATTGGTTGAAATTGCTAATAATCATATTTCTGATTCCATTATCATAAAAGTAGATTTTCCTATTCTGTTTTATTTCATTTCGAATATTCCGGCTAAAACTATTTAATCTAAATACGATGTATCCTTTTTCTAAAACTTCGATATACTTTTGAACTGTAATTTTATTTATTCCAATGAGTTGCGAAATCTCATTGTAATTAACCTCACTCCCTATTTGCAAAGCCAATGCTTGAAGTAATTTTTCAAGAACTTCAGGTTTTCTTATGTCTGAAAACGCCAATATATCACAATACAAATAACTGTTTACAAGGTTTTTTAAAGTTTCTCGTTCTTTTCCTTGATTATTAATGATTTCCGGATAAAGTCCATAGAGTAATCTGTTTTCTATTTGCTGTTCAGATTTTATAACTCCAATTTTATTTTCATATTCTTCCCAAGAAATAGGAAACAATTCATATTCCCATTTTCTTCCGGTTAAGGGTTCATTCAATTTGTTTCCTAAATCAAATGATGATGAGCCACTAACAAACAACTGAACGTTTTTGAATTGGTCTGTAATGATTTTCAAAGTCAAACCGATTCCTGGTATTCTTTGAGCTTCGTCAAGGAAAATATATTTGTAATCTCCAATAAATGTTCTAATCTGTTCTGTTGTTGGGCTTTGTAAAAGATGTCGTGTTGCAGGATCGTCAGCATTAAGGAATAAATAGTCTTTGCCTTTAAGAATTTTATTTAGCAAGGTTGTTTTTCCAACTTGTCGTGCTCCAACTACAACAATGGTTTTTCCTCCATTAATCTTTTCTTTTATGGTATTTTCTATTGTTCTGTCAATCATTTTTTTTATTCAAAGGTACAAATAATTATCGTAATGACCAATAGTTATACCTTTATGACATTTAAGTGTCAAAATGTGGCTTCTTTTGCATGTGCATAACGGTCACATGTATGAAACGTTGGGGATTGCGGGCTTCGTCCTTGTCTGCCGTTACAAAAGCTGATGCGGGGCAGAACGCTTGATTTAACCACTTAAACCCCAATGTTTTATACATGATGTTGGCGGTAGTTTTATTTTTAAAATGGTAATTCGTCAATGGTTTCAAGATAATATCTTTCTACGCTGTCAAATCTTTCCCATAAGTTATATAAAATTACTTTTTTTCTATCGTCAGAACTTGATTTTAAAAGTTTAATCATTGAACTCAAAGTTTCAACTTTAAAGTGCTTTTTAGGGAAGTATGAATATTGACCGTCTAAAAATATAGTTGTCAATTTATTGTTATTCTGAATGAATTCCTCAAGTAATGAATTTTTATAAACTTCTTCTAAAGATTTGATAATCTGTTCAATGTCCTTCTTGTATTTAGTTCCGTACGGAATTTTAGAAATAAGCGATATAAGATTGTCTGCAAATTCCCTGTATGCGTGCTTCTCAAAAATAGAAAAATCTATTTCAGTCTTTAATAGATTAACTACTTCTCTATAAATGTCAAAGAATGAAGATATGCGTTCAGAATATGGTGATACCATTTTTGAAATTGAACTCAGATATTTAAAGTCAATATTATTAAACTGTACAATAATTTCTTCAAATAACTTGCCCACAAAATATATTTCTGTTTTTGTGTCATATATTTTTTCTGCAAATTCATCAGGTTTAGAATAACGCCAATTTAGAGAAATACTATTATCGGAATTGTCAAAGTTTATTGTTTTACTAAACCCAAAGTCAATAATTTTAGAAACACCTTCATTTGTAACTAAAATGTTTTCAGGTCTTATGTCTCTATGCAATATTTTGTTTTCTTCTAAATAAGCGAAACCTTCTATTGTCTGCACGAATATGTCGTTTAGTTTGTCAGGGTTTGCAAAAATATATTCATCTATTTTTTGCCCCTTGATAAATTCCATAAGAATATAGCCTGTCACTTGTTCAGGGTACAAGTAGTAATTATAAACCCGAACTATATTCTTGTGATAAATTTTGTGTAGTAATTTGATTTCATCAATAAAATATTTGAAATAAGTTTCTTTGTCTTCGGGATAAAACGGGGAATATTTTTTACAGACAAAAACTTCATCAAGTAATTCATCTTTTATTAGAATAGTTTTACCTGTTCCACCTTGGCCAATGTCATCTTGAAAGATGTAATTCTTTTTTCTTAAAAATTCTATTTGGTCGTTTTTATTCATATGATTATGTCTGTCTCAAAATTACCGCTAACGGTCACATATATGAAATGTTGGGGATTGCGGGCTCGTCACTGTCTGCCGTTACAAAAGTTTGAGCGTGCTACAATGCTTGAATACCTACTGAAACCCTTATGGCATATACACTTTGTTATGCACCGATTATTCTTTTGCTATTATTTGATAATAAGTGTCAAAATAGTTTTCATGTCCTTGTTTTATTAGTTCTTTTATTTTGTCACTTCCATATTTTTCTTCAATTCTCAGTCCGATATAACAGCCAACAATATAGAAAAGCCTGTCACCTGAACATTGTCCAAGCACATTTCCCAAAATTTCATTGTTCAATTCTTTATTAATATTTTCATCCATGAATTTAATGACTGAATTGAATTGATCTATTTTTTTCTGCAACGTCAATGAATCTAATAATGTCTTATAGTCATAATCTGAAATTTCATTTAATTCAATTCGTTTATGATATGGGGTAAGTGTTGCCAAGCCTTCGTTCATAGTCATTGACAGAACTATTGCCTTTAAGTCCTTTACTGTTTTCGCAGTAAAAATATCATGTAAGGGTTGATATTTTTCAAAACCGATATGAAACAATTCGTGGGCTATGTATAGTTCTATTTCCTTATAATTATTTCTGAACTGTTCAAAGTCAATATTCATGCAGATTTTACTATCAAAAGCAATTCCGTTATATCCGCCTATTACATAATATGTTGTTGCTTTTTGTGCATAGTCATCAGGTAGGTATTTCAAACACAGTTTTGCATAGTCATTGATAATTTCCTGCTCATTGGCTTTTATGAATTTTATAATTTCGAGATAATTTTCTTTTCGTTCCACGACATGAGAAAAATCAAATCCTTCGTTTTTGCCGTTTAATGAATTTCGTAGGTTACCTTCTGTAAGTGGTTCGGAGGAATATTTTTTACTGTGCGATAAAATATGCTGGTAGCCAGCATTATTGATTACTGCTTGGATATTGTCTTTACCTTCTGTGAATTGGCTAAGAACTAATTCTACTGCGGAATAATCAAAAGAAATTTGTCCGAATAAATTCGAAACTTCAAGAAGCATCATAGTACCCAAGAAAAATAATGTTTTCATTCAATTTGCACCTTTTTATTAATTGGAGCATAACGGTTTGCGTGTTTGCGAAGTGCCGAAGGCATTTGGGTGAGTGAAACGAACTACAAACACGCTGTTAGCCGAAGTTTGCATTATCATTTATTGATTAACCGGATATTTTAAGTAACAGTAAAAAGCAACTAAGGCTGCAATAAGTAATCCAATTATACCAGTTGGTCCTTCAAGAAACATATTCATTTTATCTTCAACTACTAAAAAGAGCATAACAGTAGTTCCAGTCCAGTTCATAATTCCGTGGGCTAAGCCAACGGAAAAAATTGACCCGCTCTTTTGATAAAAATACTGTAAAATAATTCCCCATATAACACAGAAAATAATCATAAATGGAATTCCCAAAATGGGTTTTGACGGGTAATTTAATCCCATCAAAATCATAGGTAGATGCCAGAGACCCCAGAAAATTCCACCAATAAAAAGTCCTGGCTTTTTAAATAATGCTACTAAATTGGGGTAAAGAAAACCTCTCCAACCAACTTCTTCACCTAATAATATAGGCAGATTGATTATCGGTGCAATAATCAAATTGAGAGCAAGTATTATTAAAAGTGCTGGAAAAGGAGGCAGATTACCAAGAGGAATATTTGCCTTGCTTATATTTTCTATCAGTACCTGTTTGCTTACTAAAAGACTATGGTCTAAAAAGAAAGTTATTGCATAAATCACTCCAATTACGATTAAGCAAATTAATGGAGCTATCAAGAGATATAATGGTTTCCCAATTCTGAATCCAAGTTCACCACCTTTAAACAAAGGTTCTTTTGCAATAAGTTTTTGAGCACAAAAAGCACTAATCAGTGGGATAAACATGATAATAGTTTGCAAAGGTGATTTTCCTAATCCGCCTTGCAAAAAGATGATTAATCCGAGTCCGTATGTTAAAATGAAACTGATGGCCAAGAACCAGGTAATTTTCTTAATAATAACCTTGTTCTCCATGTTTTCTCCTTTTACAAATTTTGGCTAACGGTTGGCGGTATGGTTAGTTGCCGATTGCGGGCGATTTCCTGTCAAGTTACACGAAAAGTTAAAGCGGACTTCTGACCTTCGCATACCCCTGTAACCCTTATGGCATTTACACTTTGTTAGCCATTTGTTGCTTTTTTTAATCCATATTTTAATTTAAATTCATTTATCCAGTCATTGTGTCTACCAGTACTTTCAATTGAATGAACAATCTCTTGGATAGTTACTAAAACTATTCTGTCCCTGTATCTATTAGGAACGAATTCAATTAGTAATGGTATTAATCCTCGAACTGTTTCACCATTTTGATAATTAAAAACTGGACTACGTTCATCTGAAAGAAGAACAAAATAGCCGTCCTTATCAATACTCAATAAAATCTCTCTAAAGAACTGATAGTAATTTACTAAAATACAAATCTTTTCATTTTTTACTTTCTCGTTAAAGCCATATTTTTCAATTAAACTCCAATATTTCCTTCCAATAAAATGCAAAAAACATTCTTGTAAATTATGAATGGGATTTCCTCCAGCACAATCTCCTTTTGTAAAAACAGAACAACCTCCAAATTCTGCTTCGACTAATTTGCTTTCAATAAAAATCTTTGGTCTATTTTCCGTGTCAAATAGAACTAAGTCAATTGAAGTTGGTTGCCCCGTATCTTCATTAAAAACAGACCTATCTTCATATTCAAATTGTGCTTTTTCAAATTTGTCAACAATCCCCTTAGCCTCAAGCAGGTCTGTCAATGGAGTCAAATCGTTTCTTGTAATTAAAGGTCCAATTAAATTAAAAACCATCGCTTGACTACTCAATCCGTGATGTGCGTACTTGTGCAGTGGAAATGGTTTATTATTCTTTTCACTTTTATTTTTGAAATTCTCAATGTATTCAGCAACTTCCGATAAAATGATATTATTTCGCCAGTTATCTAATGAGTCCAAACAATATGGCATTTTGCTATGAACTTGAAATCTATTTTTAATAAACCATTCGGATGATGCGTTTCTTAATTCCGATTCAAATTCAGTATGTCGTGGATAAATCCATTCTTTCGCTTTTTGTCTACTATTCATAGTTGTGTGGTCTTTTTGCAATAATGGCTAATGGTTGCAGGCTAAAAGAAGTGCTTAGCTTTTGCCAAGTTGGTTTTTCTCCTTTTAGCCTATTGTTAGGCGAAGTAGTCGCCATACTTTCTTACCGTTGCATTGAGTCAATCTGCTCCTGAACCTTTTTTCTGAATTCAAAAGGAGCCTCAATTTTATGAAATGGATTGCTTGTTCCCCCAGTCCCTTTGACTGCGATCGTCCCATAGTTCAATATTCTTCCAAGTATCCCTTGATTGACTTGTATTCCCTCAACCTTTGCAAGAAGAGTTTCCAATGAGTTTCTTCTAATCCAGCCGACTTTGACCAAAACCCTTTTGTTTGTTACTCCGAATTCTGAGGTTTTAAAAGAAATAAACGAAGATACTACCCAGATAATCGCAAGTAGAAAAAAGAGAAAGAAGTAACCCACAGCAAGTGTAATTACTGCAGTTATCCCGGCGAAAATTATCGGAATCCCAAAAACCATCCAATGCAATTTTGTCCGATAAATCACCTGCTCTCCACTCATAAGGTTATCATCAATATAGCTCATACAGTTCCTCCTTTTTTTCTTTTTTTGCGACTATTTCGCCTAACGTCTGAGCGTATCTGAAGTCCCGACCGAAGGGAGGAATTTAAGCGGAGCCAGATACGCTCTGTTAGCTGAAGTATGCCCATATTCATTTTATAATTTGATATTAACTGGATGTGCATAAAGTTTCCCTTCTATCCAAAACTTAATTGGATTTCTCAATATATGAATTTCAGCATTCTTTTTCCCCGCGTTTGACACGATATAAAAAGAATATCTTTCTCCTTCATTTTGGTCAAAAAGTTTCCTGGCAAACTCCCATTGAGTCCCTGTAACTTCAATTAGTTCTTCACTTTCTTCTATTTTAGTTTTCACCTCAATATAATCCGTTTCAGTTTCATTTCTCCTTATAACAAAATCATAGCCCTTTCCTTTATCTTGATGCTTGTTCAACCATATAATTTCAAACTCTTCGCCATTAGCATCTATTACTTTAAATCCAGAATCTGTTTCAATGACATCTCCTTGTTCCTGATGCTTTTTCTTAAGGGCATTATAAACATATTTTTCACCCCACTTTCCAATTGCTTTTTTATCAATGGGTGTTTCCTTAACTTCTTTTTCCGGTTTTTCAGTCTCTTTCGTTAGTTCTTCATTTCTTACTCCTTCTATGTTCCCTACTTGACCGGATAAATCAGCAGTAACAATTTTAACTGGTTCTACTTCTTGTATTTTTGCAGTAATTGTATCTGGTTCACATTCGGGTATCCATTGTTCTTTTTCCCGCTCCAATGGTTTCTCTTCTCTTTCAGAAAGAATTTTTTTTAGTTCTTCTACAGGAATGTTTTTTACCAGCTCCAATTTTTTCCTATAATCTTCTGGAAGTTGCTCAATAATTTCAGGTTTAAATCCAAGAACTTTCTTTAAAATATCTATATTGGAACTATCTTTAATGTAATTATCAGATAACTCCAAAAAAGTAATTTCAGAAGGTTTTTTGAAATTATTTTTTTTGTCAACCAGCCATGCTTGTTGCCTAAGAATTTGTGTAAAATTTGCATCATAAGGGTGACTCTGCCGCCCATAATACTCCCACCATAGTTGACCTTCAAAAAATTTTTGTGCTTGCCAACTACTTAAACTTTCAATACATTTTAGAAATAATTTCCACAGCAAGTATGATTTTTCGGCAGTTATCTTATTTATAAAATTATCAAAACCTTCATACTCATAGTCTTTTTGATTAACATCTCTGCCAGTATAACCTACAAGTTTAAATTTTTCTTCCCAAGATAAATCTGCCACTGGTCTTTCTATATTTTTGTAGAC
>NPIE01000086.1_pt1 | contig 48374 bp, 47 predicted proteins | sample 8637661 | NCBI WGS metagenome assembly NPIE01 (sample SAMN07420842, study PRJNA396082) | bioreactor metagenome | isolation source: sample BA12 brine-fed electro-methanogenic bioreactor BA | place: Japan: Kochi | collected 2016-12-09 | reverse complement strand
GGCGCGGGCGAAATCCTTGTCGCCTCGTGCCTGCAGTCGCTCTTCGATGCGCGCCTGGATATCCTCTTCGCTCAGTCCCAGTTCGCTGAGCCCGGCCAGATTGCGCTGTCGCAGCCAGGCGCCTGGGTCGGAGCCGAACAGTCCCAGTACGCCGCCGAGAGAACGCAGCGTGTCGCGCAGGGCGCAGGCCGCCGCCACCTTGTCGGCCTTCTTGCGGAATTTCTTTTCCCCCAGCAGGCGGTTCAGAGCGCGGGCGCCTTCAAAAAGATGGCCCAGCGCCTGGGCGGTATTGAAATCATCGTCCATCGCCTGACGGAAGGTCTCTTCAAGCCTGGTGCCTTCATCCGAGGATTCTTCTGCCTCGGAGCAGCCTTCCAGCGCCTCATCCGCAGCATGCAACGCCTCGTAGAAGCGGCTCAGCCCGGCGCGCGCCTCCTTGAGGTTCTGGTCGGAGAAATCGATGGGCGAGCGGTAATGGGCGGTGAGGATAAAAAAGCGCACCACTTCCGGATCGTACTTTTTCAGAATGTCGCGAATGGTGAAGAAGTTGCCCAACGACTTGCTCATCTTCTCCTGGTTGACGTTGACAAAACCGTTGTGCAGCCAGTACTTGACGAACGGCTTTCCGGACGCCGCCTCGCTCTGGGCGATTTCATTTTCATGGTGAGGAAAGATCAGATCCTTGCCGCCGCCGTGAATATCGAAGGACTCGCCGAGCAGAACCGTGCTCATGGCTGAGCATTCGATGTGCCACCCCGGCCGCCCCGGACCCCAGGGGGAATCCCAGGAAGGCTCTTCCGGCTTGGCGGCCTTCCACAGGGCAAAGTCCATGGGATTGCGCTTCTTTTCGCCGGGCGCAATGCGGGCGCCGGCCTGCATCTCATCGAGATTGCGTTTGGAGAGCTTGAGATAGGTCGGAAAGTTCTCCACCGCGAAATAGACATCGCCGCCCGCTTCGTAGGCAGTTCCCTTGTCGATGAGCCGCTGCACCAGGGCAATGATGTCCCCGATATGCTCAGTGGCGCGCGGTTGATCGGTGGGCTGCGCAAGGCCAAGGGCCGCCATGTCCTCGTCGAAGGCTTGGATATAGCGCTCCGCCAGCTCATGGCTGGAGATCCCCTGCTCGTTGGCGCGCTTGATGATCTTGTCGTCGACATCGGTGTAGTTGCGCACATAGCGCACCTCGTACCCACGGTAACGCAGGTAGCGATAAACGACATCGAACACGATATTGGCGCGGGCATGACCGATATGGCAGTAGTCGTAAACGGTCACGCCGCACACGTACATCTTCACCCGACCGGGCTCGAGGGGCTGAAACTCTTCCTTGCGGCCGGTCATGGTGTTGAAGACGCGAATACTCATGGGCTGAAAAACCTCTCTTCAGGAAAATTTGATCATCGGGCAGATCCGGCATCGATCTGCGCCGATCCGCACCTTTTTCGGAAACCTACCACAAACCACAGCCGCGGGCCAAGAACCAACCCTCACTTCTGCTTGAGCAGACGCCCCAGTGCACGGGGGATATCATTCAGAGCAAGGATCTGCTGCGCACCGCCCAGGGCAATTGCGGCTTTGGGCATGCCGAACACCACGCAGCTCGCTTCATCCTGGGCCAGCGTCACCGCGCCAGCCAGTTTCAGGGCCGCCATCCCTTCGGCGCCGTCGCGCCCCATGCCGGTCAAAAGAAGCGCGACCACATCTTCAGGCTGTTCGTGAGCCAGCGAGGCAAAAAGCACATCGATTGAAGGGCGGCAGCTATTAACCATCGGACCGTCGGTCAGAAGAATGCGACCGTCGCGTAGCTCCATATGACGATCGTGAGGCGCAACAAGGATACGCCCCGGGCGCGGCACATCTCCATCACGCGCCAGAGAGGCGGAAAAAGGCGTCTCCCGATCGAGCCACAGGGCAAACCCCTCGGCAAAACCTGCGGCAATATGCTGCACCACCAGAATGGAGGCCTGGGTGGCGGGGGAGAGATTGCGCAACACGGACAGCACCGTTTTGGGGCCGCCTGTGGAAGCACCGATCGCAAGTATGCTGCGCGTCGCCGAGATGCCCGTCATCGCCGCTGCGGTGCGAGGATGCTCCGAAACCAGGCGGCGCACCGGCAGTCGCGACAGCATTTTGACCTTTTCCACCAACGCCTCAGCCATGGGCTCGAATACTTCCTGCACCGAACCGCGCGGCTTGCTCATGACATCGAGAGCACCGCAGTCGATAGCATGAAAGGCGCCGCGTGCGTCATGGGGGCGCACGCTGGAAGAGATAACCAGGATTGGCGTGGGGCGACGCGCCATGATTTCACGCACGGCGCTGATTCCATCCATCACCGGCATCACCACATCCATGATCACCAGGTCCGGGCGGCAGCGCAGCACTGCATCAAGAGCCTCACGACCGTTGCGGGCCTCGGCCACGACTTCAATCTCTGCATCGCGACGCAGAATGTCCCGCAGCACCACCCGCGTCAGCAGGGAGTCGTCGGCGATAACAATTTTGGTTTTTTTCACGAAAACCGCCCCTACCCTATCAGGGTTTCCACCGCATCCATCAGTTTACCCTGGTCGAAACTGCCTTTGACGATATAGGCCTGGGCACCCACTTCAATACCGCGCCGCCGGTCTTCATCCGTGGCGCGCGAGGTCACGATGATCACCGGCACGTCGGCACCCTCCTGTACCTGGCGGATGCGACGTGTCAGTTCAAAACCGTCGATGCCGGGCATTTCGATGTCTGTGACGATCAGGTCAAAATCCTGCCGGGCTAAAACAGCCAGGGCCTCTTCCCCGGAGACCGCCACTTCAACCCGGTAGCCCTGCCCTTCGAGAATATTGCGCTCCATGGTGCGCGTTGTCACGGAGTCATCCACCACCAGCACCCGGCCTCGCTGCATCCGTTCACGGGCGGCGGCGAATTCGCCATGCAGGCGGGTTTCCCCTGCAGCAGTCAGCCGCGAGAAGAGGTCAGGGACGGACAGAATCAGGGCGGGCAGACCTTCCTCAAGAAGGGTTGCTCCGGAGAAACCCGGCACGCTCTTGAGTTGCGAACCCAGTCCTTTGATCACGATCTCCCGCACTCGCTCCACCGCCGTGACCGCCCAGGCGGCACTCTGCTCACGAAAGCCCATGACCACCGCAAAGATGCGCCGCTCCTCGATCAGGGTCCGCCGGGGAACGCCGAGAGTTTCAGTCAATGACCGCAGCGGGAAAAGCCGGCCCTCAAAGCGAATCATCTCGCGCCCGCCCTGCAGCACGAGATCCTGTTCCCGAACCGGCACCACGGCCATCACATACTGCAGGGGGATCACATACCGCTCTCCTTCGCAGCGCACCACCAAAGCATTCATCCGTGCCAGGGTCAGCGGCAGTTGCAGGGCGATCTCGGTGCCTTCACCCAGCCGCGACTGAATGCGCAGGTTCCCCTTGATCCGCTCCATGCAGTTGTGCACCACATCCATGCCGATGCCGCGCCCCGACAGATCGGTAATAATGTCGCGGGAGGAAAATCCGGGGCGCAGAATCAGGTAAAGGGCCTGTTCATCGTTCATGTCGGCCACTTCCTGTGGAGAGGCCACGCCTTTTTCCACGGCCAGTTCCCGCACCCGACCGGGGTCCATGCCGCGCCCGTCATCGCACAATCGGATGCAGATGCCGCTGTGCTCATAACCTGCGCCGAGCAGCAGCCGGCCGGTGGGATCTTTTCCCTGTCGGCGGCGCTCATCCGGGGGCTCAATGCCATGATCGAGGGCATTGCGCAGCATGTGGAGCAGGGCCGGCCGCAGCGCCTCCCACAGCATGCGGTCGATGGCGACATCCTCTCCCTCAATGTCCAGAACCGCCTGCTTGCCCTCATCGCGGGCGAGATCCCGCTCCACGCGGCGCAGATCGCCGGCCAACGGCGCAAAGGGGATCATGCGCATCCCGTCGGCTTCCTCGGCAAGCATTTCATTGAGGAGATGAAGCGACAGGACGTCCTTCTGCACCTTTAGCCGATGGGACTGCAGCCGCTCCAGCAGCACCGTGAGATCGCGGCGATTGTCCTCGCGCCGCAGGCGCTGCGCAAAAGCCTGCAGATCCTGCTCGAAAGCTCCCAGAAACTCGGCGCGTTCCTGCAGCTGATGCACCGCCAGGGTGCCTTCGCCGATCAGGTTCACCATGCGGTCAAGCCGGTCTACGGCAATTCGAACACTGTCGCCCGCGGCACCTGTACCATCGGCCCCCGTCTCATCCCGATCGTCAAGAATCTCGGGATCAGTCGCATCCTGAGGCACTACGCCGCGACGCAGCCCCTCGATGACGCGATCATGGCGAAAAGCACAGCGCCCGTGGCCACGCGCCTCTTCCACCAGCGCCTCGATAGTATCGGCCGCCAGCAGCACCAGGTCAACCAGTGCCCCGTCGCGGGACCGCTCTCCGGCCTCTACCTCCTTGAGACAATCCTCAAGGGCATGGGCCAGAAGATTGGTGGCCTCAAGATCGAGCATCCGTGAGGCGCCCTTGAGGGTGTGGACATGGCGCAGCAGCTCCTGAACGCCTTTCCCGCCCCCGCCCCCGTCTTCCAGAGACAGGGCGCCGGCACGTAGAGCCGCCAGATGATCGGCCGCCTCGCGGGCGAAAATATCGAGATATTTGCGCTGTTTGTCCGTCAAAGTATCCTCGCGGCAACCCGCTATTTGTCGTCCACCAGTTCTCTGAGCCGCTCTGCCAGCTCAGACAGCTCGGCAATGGCGTGCGCCGTCTCCTCGGCACTGGACGCCACCTGTCCGGCCACATCGCTGACTTCGCTGATGGTTTCGGTCATCTGCTCACTGGCCGCCAGCTGGTGCTGAGTCGAGACGGTAATCTCTCCCGCTGCCGTGGTGGTGTGCTGCACCGTCTCGATAATGCTGTCGAGCACCTCTGCGATACGGCTGACCAGCTGATAGGCATTGTCGAGTTTCTTGGTGCCCTCTTCGGTCTGCATGATCGTCGTGTTGGTCGAGGTCTGAATACGGTCGATAAGATTGTTGATCTGGTTGGTGGCCTCAACAGTGCGCTCGGCCAGGCGTTTGACCTCGTTGGCGACAACGGCAAAACGCTTGCCCGACTCACCTGCGCCGGCCGCCTCGATCGCCGCATTGAGGGCCAGCAGGTTGGTCTGATCGGACAGCTCTTCGATGATATCGACAATTCCGCCGATCTTGTGGCTGTTTTCTCCCAGGTCGAGCATGGCATCGGCCACGCTGCGCACCTGGCGCCGCAGATCCTCCATCCCTGCGGAAGCATCCTCTACTGCCTTGCGGCCGTTGCGACTCACCTGGCTGGCCTGCTCGGCCAGTCCTTCGACCCGCTTTGCGTTGTCGGCCACCTGGCGCGCCGTGGCGGCAAATTCCTGAGAGGTACTGGTGGCCTGCTGCACCGCCGCTGCCTGCTGCGTAGCGCCGGAAGACTGCTGCGCCGAAATAGCCATGATTTCGTTGGCGCCGGAGGAGAGCTGCAGAACCGCCTCCTTGACATTTTTGATCAGGCTGTTGCTCTTGTCGATCTCACCTTTGAGGTTGAGGACAATCACCTGCGTCATGTGATTGACAGCCCGCCCCAGGGTGCCGATTTCATCGTCGCTTTCCACGGTGATGGTTTCATCCAGATGTCCCTCGCTGATGCGCTCCGCCGTTGCGGTGACCTCGTGCAGAGGCCGAATGATGCGGGTGACGACCAGGTAGATGGTCAGCGCGGCAGCCGCAAGCAGAACCAGCATCGAAACAATCACAGTATTGCGCAGCACGGCCATTTCATGGTCGGTCTGGGCAATGGAAAAACCAAGGCGAAACGCGCCCCATCTTTCCCCGTCGACAAATACCGGTGCGCTCAGATCCCAAAGCCGCTCGCCGGTGTCGCGCCGATAACTCTGGCGCAGGATCCCCCCGTCTTGCTGTCCTTCCACACGTGCCGCACGCAGCCCTACCGGGTCATCGAAAATCTGCTTGGTGCGGTTGCGAAGCAGATCCTGCTCCGGATCCCCGGTCAGAGCGCGGCTGTAGATACTGTTGTGAGTCGGGACATAGCCGTTATAATCGGTCGGAACCGCGAAAACGACCATGCTGTCCTCTTCGATAAAAGCATCGATGATCGGCTGCAGCCGCCGGTCGAGATACTGATCGTAGGCGGTATGGTATTTGGGCACCCCGGAGCGACTCAAGGGCCCTTCCTTGATTTCGCGATAATCGGTATCGAAAATCTGGTCCCGCGTCAGATGCCCGCTTTCAATCGCCTGCAGGAAGGTCTGTTCCACGGTACGTGCGCCGATCTTGGTCAGCGTGCGTGCCTTGCTCAGCATCATCTTCTCCAGAGCCTCGGCACGTGTCTGCACCAGGTAAACGGAGACCAGCGTCCCCAGCAGGGACAGCACGATTATCAAAGCAAGACTGATTTTGATGGAAATCCGTCGCTTGATCCAGGAAAGCATCTCTCACCTCATCACGTAATGCCGCCGCTGACCACGGTCGGCGAATAAACTGCCTGCAACTTCGGCTGTGACCCTACTCAACGATCAGCTCGGGGCACCGCAACAAGCGATCGACATCGATCAGGCTGACCAGCCCCTCTGCAAGTTCCACCCGCCCCAAAAACACCTCCGCCGGAAGCCGGCCGAAATGCCGGGGGCTCTCCTCGATGTCGTCGACCTTGATCGGGCGGATATCGCGCACCTCATCCACTAACAGAACCGTGGTCACACCTGCCGCCTCGACCAGCAGCAGACGCGAGTTTCTGCCGTGTTCAGCCCGCGCCAGACCACAGAGCGCGCGCAGATCGGTGACGGCGACAATATGTCCGCGCACGTTGACAATGCCGGCGATCTGGTCATCGACACCGGGCACCGGGACCAGGCGAGGAACCCTGAGCACTTCACGGGCCTGCTCGCAGGGAACGCCGAACCATTCCTGCGCCAGGCGCAGCAGCACGAAATCACGCTCCTCTCCCTGCGGTGCATCGTCCTGCTCTTCTATCTGGCGCCAGTAATCCTGTCGCATGCGGTCAAGGGTGCGCCGTATTTCATCCACAGATTGCGAAGAATCGCTCATCGTGCCTACTCCCGATAGCCTGCATCATAAAAGTTCAGTCTCTATTCACTTCGCGGGGTCGCAACTCCCATGCCGAACAGTGAAAAATTCAAGAGGCATCGATACGCTCCAGCAGCGAACGGCAGATCTCCATCAGTTCTTCTCTGCTGAATCCACCGGAATGAGTCACCAGGGCCCCCGGAGACAATTGATCAAGTCGCCGCAGCGTATTGGAAAGCTCCCGGCGCGCATCATCTTTTCGCCCCTGGCGCTGATAAATGCGGCTGAGTTGAAAATAGGGCATGACGAAATCGAGATCGATCAGCAGCGCCTTGCGATATTCCGCGCGCGCCTGCTCCCATTGCTCATCCAGTTCAAAGGCCAGCCCGCGTAGAAAATAGGCATCGGCATGAAGGTCATCAACCGCCAGCGCCCGTGCGCCCCATTCCAGCGCCTGCGGGTAATCACCCTGATTGGCACATAGAAACCCCATGCCGGTCAGGGCATCGCAATGCCGAGGATCCTGTTTCAGAATATCTTCGTAGAGGCGGCGGGCCTCGCCATAGTCTTCCCGGGCCAGCGCCTGTGCCGCTTCCCGGCATCGGGTCGCCAGAGAAACCGTCGCCGGAAGCTCCTCCCTTTTCGGCGAGGGCAGATCGGGGTTGCTCTTTGCCTTCGGCGCATCACTCGACGACCCGGCCGCAGTCGGCGCGAACGGGGGAACGGAGTGTTTCGGCGACGCATCATGCAGGATGGCAGAGGTCGCAGGCGCTGGCTGGTCGCTTTGTTCTGCTGGTGAGGTATCTTCATGCAGAGGACGACGATAGTAAAAGCCCCCCGCGCCGCTCACCCGTTCGAAGCGGGTCGAAAAAGACGCCAGCGTCTCCGCATGCCCGAGAAACAGATATCCGCCGGGTCGCAGGGTGCGATAAAACCCCTCGAGCACTGAGCGGCAGGTGTCCCGGTTGAAGTAAATCAGGACGTTGCGGCACATGAGGAGATCGATCTCCTCCAGCCCTTGAGCCTCATCCGGGTAATTGTGCCGCTGCAGGTTGAGAGGACTGTACCTCACCATGCGTCGGATAGATTCGTCGAGAATATAACTTTTGTCGCGCAAGTGAAAGTATTTGTCGACAATGGCGGGATCCGTCATGCGCAGCGCCCGCGCGCCATAAACGCCGCTGCGCGCTTTGTGCAGGGCCTGCGGATTGAGGTCGCCGGCCAGAATGCGCACATCCCAGTCACGGATTTCGGAAAAAAACTCCCGCAGGACAATGGCCAGAGAATAAGGCTCCTCGCCGGTAGAGCATCCTGCCGACCAGATTCGCAGGGTGCGATCTGCCCGTCGATGTTCAAGAAGTTCCGGCAGCACCTGTCGGCGCAGTGCCTCGAACTGGTTGAGATAGCGGAAAAAACAGGTTTCCCCGACAGTCAGAAGCCTCAACAGCCGATTCAACTCGTCATGGCCGTAAGGGGATGTGATGAGATAGTCGAGGTAGGTGCGGTAACGATCGATGCCCAGCACCCGCATGCGCCGCTGCAGGCCCCGTTCGAGCATATTTTTGTTGCGCAGGTCGAACCGCAGGCCGCTGTTCGGGATGAGAAAATCCTGAAATGCGAAGAGATCGTCGCGGGACAGGGAGTCATACGGTCCTGGATTCAGGGGAGTCTGCAGCTGCAAAGCCTGCTGCAGAGAAACGAGGAGCCGTTCGCGGTCTATTGGGACAGGGAGAAAATCGAAGACATCGGGCAGTTCGAATTCGAGTTCAGGGCAATCGGTCACCACCACGACCGGCAGGCGCCGATAGATGCGGCGCGTTTCGAGCAGCCGCAGCCGTTCCAGCCCATACCTGCCGGTCAGCTCGAGTCCCAGGATGACAGCGTCATAGCGTTCTTCGCTCAGAAGCCTTTCCAGATCCTGATCGAAGGGCACCAACTCGGCGCTGGCGCCCGCCTCGGCCACAACTTCGGCCAGGCCGGCGCAGAGTCCCCCCTCGGTATCGGCAATGCAGACCCGCGGGGCAGAATTTTCGAGATGAGTCCGCGGCATGCGATATAAATTCTGCCTCGGCGTCAGCCGCCCTGCTGTCCGATCTTGGCCCAGGTATCACGCAGGGTGACGACACGGTTGAAGACCGGCGCGTCCGGTCCGCTGTCGACAGGATCGGTATAAAAATAACCGGTCCGTTCAAACTGGAAGCACCCCTGCGCTCCAGCCAGAGACGGTTCGATCAAGGCGCTGCACAGCTGCAGGGACTCGGGGTTGAGGTCCTGGCGGTAGTCGCTCTGTCCCTGCCCCGGATTGGCCACGCAGAACAGGCGGTCGTAAAGGCGCACCTGGGCTTTTCGAGCGTGGCGGGCCGAAACCCAGTGGATGGTGCCCTTGACCTTGCGGCCGTCCTTGGGGTTGGCGCCCAGCGTATCGGGATCGTGACTGCAGCGCAGCTCGGTGATCTCGCCACTGGCCGGGTCCTTGATCACCTCGTCGCAGCGGATGATGTAGCCGTTGCGCAGGCGCACTTCGCGCCCCGGGCCGAGGCGGAAGAACTTGCGGGGCGGGTCTTCCATGAAATCGCCGCGCTCGATATAGATCTCACGGCAGAACGGCACCTTGCGGGTGCCCATCTCCGGCTTCTGCGGGTGATTGGGCGCGTCAAACTCTTCCTGCCGCTCTGCGGGATAGGAGGTGATCACCACCTTGAGCGGATCGAGCACCGCCATCGCCCGTGGGGCGGTTTCGTTCAACTCCTGCCGCACACAATCCTCGAGCACGCCCATGTCGATCCACCCATCGCTCTTGCCGACACCGATGCGGTCGCAGAAGGCGCGGATGGCGGCGGGCGGAAATCCGCGGCGGCGCAGCCCCACCAGGGTCGGCATGCGTGGGTCGTCCCACCCCTGCACATGCCCTTCACGGACCAGCTCCAGCAGCTTGCGCTTGCTCATCACCGTATAGGCGAGGTTGAGACGGGCGAACTCGATCTGGCGCGGCCGGGCCGGCAGCAGATCCGCCAGCTGCTCCAGGAACCAATCGTAGAGCGGGCGGTGATCCTCGAATTCCAGGGTGCACAGGCTGTAGGTGACACCCTCCAGGGCATCGGAGAGCGGGTGGGCGTAGTCATACATGGGATAGATGCACCAGGCGTCGCCGGTCCGGTAGTGATGGTGGCGCTGGAGGCGATAGATGACTGGATCGCGCAGATTCATATTGGGAGAGGCCATATCGATGCGGGCGCGCAGCGTGTACGCTCCGTCGGCAAACTCACCGGCGCGCATGCGGCGGAACAGGTCAAGGTTGTCCGCCGCCGGACGGTCGCGATCAGGGCTCTCGCGCCCCGCTTCGGTGAGCGTTCCCCTCATCTCGCGCATCTGCTCGGCGTTGAGACTGCACACAAAAGCCTTGCCGCGCTCGATCAGCGCCTCGGCCCAGGCGTAGAGCTGCTCATAATAATCAGAGGCGTGGTAGAGATGTTCTCCCCACTCGAAACCAAGCCAGCGCACCGCATCCTTGATCGCCTCGGCGTACTCGACGCTTTCCTTTTCGGGATTGGTATCATCGAGGCGCAGATGGCAGCGGCCGCCGTAATCGGCGGCCAGGCCGAAATTGAGACAGATGGACTTGGCGTGGCCGATGTGCAGATAGCCGTTCGGTTCGGGAGGAAAGCGGGTAATGACCTGGCGGCGGGAATCGGCCGCACGATCTTCGTCGATGATGTTACGGATGAAATTGGTGGCGTGAGTATAGTGATTGTCGCTCATGTATCGGTAATCCTCGCCTTTCCTCAGATGGAATCATGCCCTGTCAGGCATGGAATTAAAACACAAGACAGCGTTCAGAAAGGAATTTCTTCGGTGGCGGAACTCTTCTGCAGCAAAACCACCGCCTGGGCAGCGATCCCCTCGCGCCGGCCGGCGAATCCCAGCTCTTCCGTGGTGGTCGCTTTGACGTTGACCCGCTCCACGTCGGTGTGGCAGGCGGCGGCGATATTTTCCACCATGGCGCGGATGTGGGGCGCCAGCCTGGGCGCCTGGGCGATCACTGTCGCATCGAGGTTGCCGATAGCGTAACCGGCGCCCTCGGCCAGCGCCATGACTTCACGCAGCAGTTTGAGGCTTGAGATGCCGCGGAAGCTCGGGTCCGTATCGGGAAAATGGCGCCCGATATCTCCCTGCCCCAGCGCCCCCAGGATGGCGTCGCAAATGGCGTGCAGCAGCACATCCGCATCGGAATGACCTAGCAACCCGCGCTCGTGATCGATCTCGACTCCGCCGAGGATCAACCGTCTCTGGGGCACCAGGCGGTGCACATCGTAGCCCTGGCCGATACGAAACATGATGCCTCCTTTCGATTTTGTCTACAAGCACAAAACCGGCCTGTCGAAATCGACGGCCGGCTGTTGAATTACAGGGTTGGTTCCCCGAGAAAGGCATGAGCGAGGGCCAGATCCTCGGGTGTCGTGATCTTGATGTTGCGATAGCTGCCCTGCACCATCGCCACCGGCAGACCGAGACGCTCCACCAGGGACGCATCGTCTGTGCCGCGAAAGTTCTCGACCAGTGCACGGTCATAGGCCTGGCGAAGGATCGAAAAGGGGAAGGCCTGCGGGGTCTGCGCCAGCCATAGACGCTCCCGCGCCGGTGTCCCGACCACGCGGTGATCGCTGACTTCCTTGACGGTATCCTTGACCGGAACCCCCACCACGCACCCACCGACCCGCTGCGCCGTCGCAATCACCTCGGGCAGCAGGGCCGCCGGCATAAACGGGCGCACACCGTCGTGGACCAGCACAATATCATCCCCTTGCGCGTCGGAAAGGGCGCTTAGACCGTTGCGAACGGAGTCCTGCCGCTCTGCGCCGCCGGCCACGATGTCGCGCACCTTGCGGAAGCCGTAACGGTTCACGACCTGTTCGCGACAAAAAGGGATCTCCTGCTGGGGAGAGATAACGATAATCCGGTCGATATCGGGGGACTTCTCAAACAGGGCGAGGGTGTGGGCCAGAATGGGACGGCCCGCCAATTCGAGATACTGCTTGTTGATCGAAGCTCCCATGCGCCGGCCCATGCCGGCCGCGGGAATCAGGGCCGTGGTGTTCATCTGTCTCCGCGGAACGCAACTCTCCCCGTGCCCGCGCGCCCCGGCAGCACGGAATCCGCCCCGGAATCCGGCGGCAAAGTTCAACTCAAAGGCGAATCAATGAAAAATCTGCTCGATCCGCTGATGAACCAGGGCTTCTTCGGCGTTCTGGGCGAGGGCCAGCTCTTTGATCAGCAGTTTCTGAGCCTGCTCGAGCACCTTCTTCTCGCCGTAGGACAGCTCCTTGTCGCAGCGGATCTGGTAGAGGTCACGCAGCACTTCGGCCACTTCGAACAGGTCGCCGGACTTGATCTTCTCATTGTACTCACGCTGACGGCGACTCCAGGAGGCCACTGGCCCGCCTTTCTGCGGCTCTTCGAGAAGACCGAAGATGGTGTTCACCTCATCCATGCCGATCGGGCAGCGCAAACCGACCACTTCAGCATTGTTCACGGGAACCATGATGGTCATATCGCTGTCGACGATGCGCATCACGTAAAAATCGAGACTCTGGCCCTGGAATTCCTTAGACTCAATCGCCTCGATCACACCGACTCCCTGAGTCGGGTAAACCGCTTTATCACCAATTTTGAACATGGTTCTAGCCTCCTGAAAAATAGACGGAAAGTTTACCATAACCGAGCGTCCCGGTCAACGACCAGTCCGAGTCACTTGCCTGGGGCTGAATTGGGGCACATTCGACCTCTGGTCGCGAACGCCCGGCTGTGCTAAAGTCTGAGCACTTTTCGGCAAGGATTTCTATGATGCGCTTTTTACTTATCCTGCTCTGCTTTCTTCTGCTGCTTGTCAGCGATCCATCTCGGGCGCAAACGGCACCGGGTGAAACGGTGCTGTCCTTCGCCGACAGCCTTTTCAATGAGGGCGACTACTACCGCGCGATCACCGAATACAAACGCTTCATTCATCTGGCGCCGCAGGACCCGTCGGTTCCCCGTGCGCTGCTGGCCATGGCTGAAGCCTATTTTGCCGGCCGGCGCTGGCAGCAGGCCGATGCGGTATTGCATCGGCTGGTCAACGAGCACCCCGGCACGCCGGAATCGGTTCGGGCAAGGCTGCTGCTGGGAGACAGCGCCCTGCAGCGCGGCGATCCGGCCCTGGCCTTGGAACGGTACCGACAGGCCCTCTCTGCTCCTCTCCCTGAAACCGCCCGTTGCGAGGCGCACTGGCGCAGCAGTTGGTCTTTGATCGAAGCTGATCGCTTCGACCAGGCCCTGAGGCAGCTGCAGGCCGTGGAAAAGGACAACGCCCGCGCCCTGGCGGAAAAGCTCGAACAGGCCGAAACGCTGCCGCTCAAATCACCGGGCCTGGCCGGCACTCTTTCGGCAGTGCTTCCCGGGGCGGGACAGCTCTATGCGGGCCGCCCGCGCGAATCCGCCATGAGCCTGGCACTCAACGCCGCCTTTATCGCAGGAGCGCTGGAATCGTTCCGCAACGATCAGCATGTTCTCGGCGGCATCCTGCTGTTTTTTGAATTCGGGTGGTATACCGGCAATATCTACAATGCCGTCAACAGCGTGCAGAAGCACAACCGCGACCTGAAGCAGGATTACAAAAACCAGTTGAGGCGCGATTTCGGACTCACTCTCGGATTCAGTTCCGACGGCACGCCGCTGCCCGGATTGAGATTCACCTTTTAGCCCGTGATACGGAGGGGTGGAGGTTTCCTCCTTCGGAAAAACGCCTGCTCAAGGAGAGATCTTTTATGCGCATAGCCATTATCGGCGCCGGAGCCCTTGGGCTCTACTATGGGGCCCTGCTGCAGCGCGCCGGCAACGATGTTCGCTTTCTGCTGCGGCGCGATCTTGAGGCAATTGCCCGCCGGGGCCTGACGGTCACCTCACCCCGAGGCGACTTTCATCTTGAGCAGGTCAAGGGTTTCGCCGCGCCGACCGAGATGGGGCAGGTCGACCTGGTGCTGGTGGGACTGAAAACTTTTGCCAATCATCGCCTGGCCGAACTGACCACGCCTCTGGTGGGAGAGAACACTGTGGTGCTGACCCTGCAGAACGGCCTGGGCAACGAGGAGCTTCTCGCTCAAATCCATGGACCGCGACGGGTCATGGGGGGCATCGCCTTTTTATGCTGCAACCGCGGGGAACCGGGGATCGTTCATCACCTTGATCAGGGCAGGATCCGTATTGGCGAATTCAGCGGCGGCCTCTCCGAAAGAGCGGGCCGGCTGGCCCGACTGTTCGAGGAGGCCGGCATTCCCTGCGAGGCCGTCACAGATCTGAACAAGGCGCGCTGGGAGAAGCTGGTGTGGAATATTCCTTTCAACGGCCTGTGCGCGCTGACCGGGCTGACCACAGATCAACTTCTGGGCCATGCGCCGATGCGCAGTGAGGTTCGGGCCCTGATGCAGGAGGTCATTGCCGCAGGCAACGCCCAGGAGCTGTCGAACCCCATCGAGGAAGGTTTCGCCGACCGGATGCTTGCGGTAACGGAAGGGATGGGCAGCTATCGCCCCAGTATGATGATCGATCGTCAGGAGCAGCGCCCCCTCGAGTTGGAATCCATCTACCAGATCCCCTTACAGCGCGCCGCCGCACGCCATGTCGCCATGCCACGGGTCCAACTGCTCCATGCCCTGCTCAGCCTGGGCGAGCAGAGCCTTCAGCCCTGACGGTCTACTGCCGTCCCCGCAGAGACAGGGTGCCCAGATCCCTGACCTGTCCGGTTGAGAGCGAGGGGCAGAAAGGTTCGTTCTGCTCGGCAAAACGATAAAGGTCGGCGGTGCCGGGGCGCCCGCGCCCCTGGTCGCGCACCAGCAGGCAGTAACGTCCGCCCCGGGGCAGATAAAGGACAAAGCGTCCATCGGGGCCGGTGGCCTGGGACAGGTGATCGGGTTTGCCCCGCGCCTCTTCGGACCGGTAGGCCAATACGACCACCCCTTCCAGCAGCCTGCCGTTCTCATCGAGCAGCTGACCACGCAGGGCGGTATCGCTGCGGGCAAGTGCGGCGACCGGCTCTCTGTGCGCACTGCGGGGCAGCTGAAAATCAGCCTTCGTCACCCGCCCCCGGCGCACTTCAAGGGGATTGTGCGGATGCATCGCCCAGACATCGCCGGGGCGAGGCGGTCCCTCATCCTGCCCCGGGGCAGACCGGCGACGTGCCACCAGAAAGTAACGGCCCTCCACCAGATCAAGGAAATACTCTCCCTGCTCATCGACCGGCGCGGCAAAATCGGCAGGGCCGCGCAATCCGCTGGCGGCGTTACGGTAGGCATAAACGACCGTGTGCTCGATACCGTCACCGGCCGGGGCCTGGACACGCCCGGCAATGCCGGTGGATGCCGACGAAGAAAATGAAGAAGCGGCACAGCCTGCGCACAGCAGACACAGCGCCACCCAAAACCAGGCCGGTGATCTCATCGCTTAATAATCCAGCGGCATCGGCAAGCCACGACTGCGCTCAGGGTCTATCTGGACAAAAGCACCCTGCTCCACACGGAGCAGGAACAGTTCGCGTTGGATCTCTCCCTGGTCGTCAACAAACAGATTCCCGGTGACTCCGGGATAGTTCCGCACAGACGCCAGAGCGCGGCGCAGATCCTCGCGACTGGTGACATCGGGGCGGCCGAGCAGATAAAGCAGCAGTCCGGCCGTATCGAAAGCCTGGGCTTCCAGGATCGAAGGCTCCTCGCCATGGGTTTCACGGTACAGGGAGACAAACTCGCGCACAATAGGATCGGGGCTGGCCGCGAAAAAACCGTCGACAAACACCGCGCCCTCCACGAACCGACCGGCACGCTCGAGAAGCTGCGGCGAATTCCAACCGTTGATCCCCAACAGTTGGATATCGGTCAGATCGTAATAAGCCAGTTGCGGCGCGATCAGCCCGATCATCTCGGCATAATCGGGAATCAACAGCGCATCAAAGGGGGCGGGCGAAGGCTTTTTGTCTTTGTCCTGAGATTCAGGCGCATTGGGGTCCTGACCGAGCAGCCGTTTGATCTGAACCCGGAAGTCGGTGAGATCGGGGGGATAATTCTGCCGTTTCACCACCCGTCCCCCTTTCTGCTCAACCTGTGTCGCAAAAAGGTCGGCCAGCTCCCGCCCCTGCCCGTCTTCGGGGGCAAGAATGGCATAACGATAAAGATTCAGGTCTTCGACCGCGTAGCGGGCCAGCGCCCGGGCCTGTTGCTCGCTGGTCAGGGAGTTGCGAAAAACAAAATCACCCACCGCCGGCAACCCGGCGCGCGGCGACAAAGAGACCAGGGGCACGCCGCGGCGCTGAGCTTCCAGGGCTGCGCCGCGGGAGGCCTCTCCGGTCAACGGTCCCGCGACAGCCATCACCCCTTCGACACTCGCCAGCGTGGCAACGGCATCCGAGGCACGGGCTGCGTCCACACCGCTGTCGCGATAAACCAGGCGGGGAGAGGAATCCCCCCCCTGATGATGCAGTTCCAGAGCCAGATCCATCCCTCGGCGCACCAGCTCACCAAAGGATTCATAGCGACCGGATAAGGGCAGAACAACTCCCAGGGCATTCCGGGAGGCGGTGCTGCTGCCGTCAATTCTGGCTAAAAGGGAACGGGCCTGGTCACGATAGGGAAACGGGGTGGGATCCGCCATGATCCCTGCCAGCAGCGACAGGGCCCGATCGTGCCGATTCGCCTCCGCTGCCCGCTGTGCGAGCTGCAGGTCGGCGTCCTGCCCGACGGCGCGGCCGCGGAACATGAAAGAGGCTTCTTCCAGAACCGGGTCATCCACCGCGCGAAGAATCCGGTGGGCCTCCTCCAACCAGCGCTCGGGGCGCTTATCAAGTTCCGCGGCCCGACTGAGAGCGACCAATGCCTGCAGCGGCTGGTCCTGGGCGGCCTGGGCTTGCCCTATGCTTCCGAACAGCAGCGCACGGTCGGCCTCATCCAGATCAGACTCACGCAGCGGGAGCAGATGCTCCAGGGCCTGTGAGTAGCGGCCCGCCTGAACCAGGCACGAGCCGCGCACCAGTTCAGCAATATCGGCTTTCGGCTCCTGCTCAAGGCGATCAAGGTAGAGCAGCGCCTCCTCGCAGGCATTGCGGTCATGAAAGATGCGGGCAAGATAGAGGTGGGCCTGTTCACGCCAGGGGGAATGCGGGTTGCGAATCACAAAACCGCGCAGTCGCTTCAGAGCCTCATCCAGATTTCCTTCACGGTAAAGGTCGGCCGCCCGGCGGACCTCAAGCGCTTCAGGGCCCGCAGTGCGCGAGGCATCCTGCTGAGAAGAGATCTGCGCCGCTGCCGGCAGCAGAAAACCCGAAAGGGCCAACAGGGCAGCCAACATCAACCTCACTGCTGTGCTACGCCACATGCACATCCTTTCATGCGGCTGAAAAAATCAGCCGAACATCTCTTTAACTTTGTCAAAAAAGCCTTTGCCCATGGGATGAACCTCCTCGCCGCTTTCACGGGCAAACTCTTCGAGCAGCTCCCGTTGGCGGGCGGTCATGCGACTGGGAGTCTCAACCCGTACCACCACCAGCTGGTCGCCGCGGCCGTAGCCCTGCAGGGAGGGGATCCCTTTTCCGGACAGACGCAAGACCTTGCCTGACTGGGTGCCTGCGGGGATTTTGAGTTTGACCTTGCCTTCCAGGGTCGGCACCTCCAGTTCATGGCCGAGCGCCGCCTGCGGAAATGAAATGGGCACCTCGCAGATGACGTCGCGACCCTCGCGCTGGAAGATCGGGTGGTCTTTGACCGTAATCACCACGTACAGATCGCCCGGTGGCCCCCCCTGGGAGCCGGCTTCCCCTTCACCGCTGAGCTTGAGACGGTTGCCCGTCTCGACCCCGGCCGGAATCTTGATGGAAAGGCTGCGTTTTTCGCGCACACGCCCGGTCCCGCGACAATCGGGGCAGGGATCCTTGATGATACGACCCTCGCCGCCGCAATCGGGACAGGGGCGGGTCAGGGAGAAGAACCCCTGCTGATGCCGGACCTGGCCTGCGCCACGACAGGTGGGGCAGGTGTCGGGCTGGGATCCGGGCCGCGATCCGCTGCCGCTGCAGGTGGAGCAGGTCTGGTGGCGCGGCACTTCGATATTGGTCTCATGACCAAAAGCGGCCTCTTCGAAGCTGATGGTCAGATTGTAGCGCAGATCGTCCCCGCGGCGGCCACGCCCGCGGCGCGCACCGCCGCCACCTCCGAAGATATCCCCGAAGATGTCGCCGAAGATGTCTTCAAAGGGACTGCCGCCGCCAAACCCGCCGAAACCTTCACTGAAACCGCCGCCGTTCATGCCCGCGTGGCCGAACTGGTCATACTGGGCCCGCTTCTGGCTATCGGACAGCACCGCGTAGGCCTCCGACGCCTCCTTGAAAACCTCTTCAGCCTCTTTATCCCCCGGATTCTTGTCGGGATGATGCTTGAGAGCGAGCTTGCGGTAGGCTTTTTTGATTTCGGTCTCGCTGGCGTTGCGATTGACCCCAAGGACCTCGTAATAATCTCGTTTAGCCAAACTGAATTACCTCTCGGGCGTGGCCCTTTTGCCACGGGTGAATATCAGGTCCACACACGGCAAAAGGGAGCCGGGAGATTCTCCCGGCTCCCGTCGAGCCAGATTAAGGTTCACACCGCACGCAATGCGGCTTGGTTACTTCTTCTTTTCGTCTTCGTCCACGTCTTCGAATTCGGCGTCGACGACATTGTCATCCTTGGCACCTTCAGCGCCAGCCTGGGCTTCACCCTCAGCGGCCTGCCCCTCTTCCTGCGCCTGAGAGTACATGACCTCGGCAAGCTTGTGCGAAACCTGGGCCAGCTCCTGGGTCTTGGACTGGATCTCTTCGGCGCTGTCACCTTCCATCGCTTTCTTGAGATTGTCCAGGGCGCCCTGAATCTTTTCCTTGGTTTCGGCGTCGACCTTGTCGCCGTGCTCGCTGAGAGACTTCTCGGTCGTGTAGACCAGACCGTCCGCCTGGTTGCGGGCTTCGATCAGCTCACGCTTCTTCTTGTCCTCGCCGGCATGGCTTTCCGCATCCTTGACCATGCGGTCGATCTCTTCTTCCGACAGGCCGGAGGACGCGGTGATCTTGATCGACTGCTCCTTGCCGGTGCCGAGATCCTTGGCGGAGACATGCAGAATGCCGTTGGCGTCGATATCGAAGGTGACCTCGATCTGGGGCACACCGCGCGGTGCCGGCGGAATCCCGACCAGTTCGAAGCGGCCGATGGTCTTGTTGTCGGCGGCCATTTCGCGCTCGCCCTGCAGCACATGCACCGACACGGCCGGCTGGTTGTCCGCCGCGGTGGAAAAGATCTGGCTCTTGCGGCAGGGGATGGTGGTGTTTTTCTCGATCAGCTTGGTCATCACCCCGCCAAGCGTCTCGATGCCGAGCGACAGAGGCGTCACGTCGAGCAGCAGCACGTCCTTGACATCGCCTTTGAGCACGCCGCCCTGGATGGCTGCGCCAATGGCCACGACCTCGTCCGGATTAACCCCTTTGCTGGGCTGCTTGCCGAAAATCTCCTGCACTTTTTTCTGCACGGCGGGCATGCGGGTCATGCCCCCGACCAGGATCACTTCGTCGACGTCGGAAGGCGAGAGACCGGCATCCTTGAGAGCGGTTTTGCAGGGTCCGACCAGCTGGTTGAGCAGCTCAGCGCAGATGCTCTCGAGCTTGGAGCGAGTCAGCTTGATGTTGAGATGTTTCGGTCCGCTCTGGTCGGCAGTGATGAAAGGCAGATTGATGTCGGTCTCCACCGAGCTGGAGAGTTCGCACTTGGCTTTCTCAGAAGCTTCCTTGAGGCGCTGCAGGGCCATTTTGTCGCCGCGCAGGTCAATCCCCTGCTCTTTCTTAAACTCGTCCGCCACGTAGTCGATGATGCGCTGGTCGAAGTCTTCGCCGCCGAGGAAGGTGTCGCCGTTGGTGGATTTGACTTCGAACACGCCGTCACCGAGCTCGAGAATGGAGATATCGAAAGTCCCGCCGCCGAGGTCGAAAACGGCGATTTTTTCATCGTTTTTCTTGTCCAGACCATAAGCCAGGGCCGCTGCGGTGGGCTCGTTGATGATGCGCAGCACATTGAGACCGGCGATCTTGCCAGCGTCTTTGGTAGCCTGGCGCTGAGAGTCATTGAAATAGGCAGGCACGGTGACAACCGCGTCGGTCACCGTTTCGCCCAGATAATCTTCAGCGGTCTGCTTCATTTTCTGCAGGATCATGGCCGAGATTTCGGGCGGGCTGTATTTCTTGTCGCGCACATCCACCCAGGCGTCGTTATTGTCCGCCTTGATGATCTTGAAGGGACTGATCTTGATATCTTTCTGCACCGCTTCCGAATCAAATTTACGCCCGATCAGGCGCTTGATGGCGAACAGGGTGTTTTCCGGATTGGTGACCGCCTGGCGCTTGGCCTGTTGGCCGACCAGCCGTTCGCCGCTTTCGGTGAAAGCGACCATGGAGGGTGTGGTGCGGGAACCCTCCGCATTTGCGATGACGACAGGCTCGCCGCCTTCCATGACCGCCACACAGGAGTTGGTGGTCCCCAGATCGATGCCGATAACTTTACTCATGGTGTATATCCTCCTTTTAAATTTCGTTGCTCTTTTTCAGGGTGCGGGAAAATCAGGCCTTCCCGCTTTTTTTTAATTCTGCGTGTTACCCGCCGGGGCCTTGGCTACCATGACCATGGCAGGGCGCAGCAACCTTTCATGCAGCAGATATCCCTTCTGCAGTTCCTGCGCGACAGCATTGGGCGCATGTTCTGCTGTTTCAAGCTGGCCCACCGCTTCATGGCGGGCGGGATCAAAAGGTTCGCCAATACTGTTGACCGGCGTCACTCCGAATTTTTCCAGAACTTTGCCAAACTGGGTGAGTGTCATCTCAACCCCTTCCAGCAGCCCTTCACCGCTGGAATTTTCCTGGCGGGCGTGCTCGACCGCGCGCTCAAGGTTGTCAACAACCGGCAGGATCTCCCGCAGAATACGCTCGTTGGCGAACTTGGAAAGCTCCTCTTTCTCCCGCTGGGCACGCTTGCGGAAGTTTTCAAGATCGGCGGCAACCCGCAGATACTGGTCATAGTTGCGCTGCGCTTCCTCGCGTGCCTGCTCCAGTTCGGGTGCCACCGCACCGTCGGCATCCTGTACGCTCTCGCTCGCGGCGCCCCCGGGCATTTCCTCGACCGGTTCGGCCTCCGGAATCACGGCGTCAGGCTGCCGTGCTTCATTCTGTTGACTGTCTTTTTTCTTTTTGGACACGATAAAAAAATCTCCTATTCGTTCTCTGATTCCAGCAGCTGGCTGACCAGCTGGGCCGTATAGTCGACGACCGGAATGACCTGTGAATAGGCCATGCGGGTCGGGCCGATCACGCCAAGGGTGCCGATAGTGCCGTCACCACTGTGATAGGACGCCGTAATCAGGCTGCACCCCTCGATTTCACGATACGAGGTTTCGCTTCCGATGAAGATCTGCACCCCCTGGCTCTTCTGGCACTTGTCCAGAAACTCAACCAGGGTGCTTTTCTGCTCAAAAGCCTGAAAGAGACGCTTCATCCGTTCCAAATCGCTGAATTCCGGCTGCTCGAGCATGCGGCTGACGCCTTCGATGAACACCTCACGGCTCTCCTCCGCGAGGGCGGCGTCGAAAAGCCCCATAAAGCGCGCGAACAGCTGGTCGTAGAGCGCCTTCTCCTGCGTCATCTCCTGCAGCAGACGCTGCTTGATCTTGCCGATGGGCAGGCCGGCGAAGCGCTGATTGAGATAATTGTTGAGATTCTCAAGATCGCGCTGCGACAGATCTTCCCTGGTTTCGATGATCTTGTTCTGCACCAGGCCGCTTTCGCTGACGAAAATCACCAGGATACGCCCGTGGGACAGGCGCACGAACTCAATATGCCGGAACACGGATGAAGTAAACTGCGGCGCCATGACGATCCCGGTGTAATGACTGATGTTGCTCAGCACGCGGCCGGCTTCGCGCAACAACTCGTCGGCACGCAGGCCACGGCGCTGGTAGTAGCGCCGGATGCGCTCTTTCTGCTGCGCGGTCAGGGCGCGCACCCGCAGCAGGGAGTCAAGATAGAAGCGATACCCTTTCTCCGTCGGGATCCGTCCGGAGGAGGTGTGGGGCGCGATCAGGTACCCCATCTCTTCCAGGTCGGACATGACGTTGCGCACCGTGGCCGGAGACAGGGCGATGCCGTGCCGGCGGGTGATGGCACGTGACCCGACGGGCTCCGCCGAGGCGATATGATCCTCGATGATCGCCTCAAGAATCTTGCGGCTTCTTTCATTGAGCGCTTCGGTCATGACTAACAATCCCTAAAAAACCTGAAGCCGGAGATCTCCCGGCCTCTGACAAACACGTTAGCACTCATTTGCCTCGAGTGCTAACCGAGAACAACATAACAACGCCCCCCTGCTTTGTCAAGGCGACGAAAATGGAAAAAATTAGAGAAATTTTCCTACAAAAATAAGGAGATGAGGTGGTCGTAGAGCAGCCAGCCCTGCAGGGTGAAGTGCAGCCGATCTCCGTCCCGTCGCAGGCAGGAGCCGCAGCGCTGAATCGCCTCGGGAAAAAGGGCCTCGATGCTGTCGCCGAAACGCTCCCGGAATAAGCCGGCACTCACTCCTTCAGCGGTACGCAGCCCGAGGTAGAGCATTTCAGCCATAGCACCGCGCCGGTCGAAAGTTTCGATCCGCTCCGCCGGATCGGCCCCCTGCTGCAGACGGGAGCGGTATCGCTCCAGATCGCCGGGCACCGACCAGCGCTCGCCCCAATCCACAGCATGGAAAGAATGGGCTCCGGGGCCGATGCCGAGATACTCCCTGCGCTGCCAGTAACGCAGATTGTGGCGGCACTCGAATCCCGGGCGGGCATAATTGGAGATCTCGTAATGGGAAAACCCCCTGGCGGTGAGCCGCGCGTGGAGCAACTCAAAAGCTGAGGCATAGTCGTTTTCATCGGGAAGCGACAGATGCCCCCGCGAGAATGTCCGGTGAAAGGGGGTCCCTTCCTCCACGGTCAGGCCATAGCAGGAGAGATGATCGGGTTCAAGCTCGACGAAGGCGGTTATCTCAGCCTCAAGCGCATCCAGGGTCGCCCCCGGCAGGGCGAACATCAGATCGAGCCCCAGGTTGTCAAACCCCGCCCGGCGCGCCAGCGTACAGGCGCAGCGGGCCTGCTGGGCATCGTGAATGCGGCCGAGGCAGTGCAGGGAGGTATCGTTGAGAGACTGTACTCCCAGTGACAGGCGGTTGATCCCGGCGGCACGGAAACCTCGCAAATCGTCCAGGGTCAGCGTCCCCGGATTGGCCTCCATGGAGATCTCGGCGCCGGCTTCGATTCCGAACAGGTCAGCCGCCCGCTCAAGAACCTCGGCCACCCGGGCCGGGGGCATGAGGGAGGGGGTGCCGCCGCCGAAGAAAATGGTTTGCAAGCCATTGCGCTGCGGCTGTCGGGAGGCCGCCAGTTCAAGATGGCGGCAGAGCAGACGGGAATAATCCGCGGGGATGGCGTCTTCTGCCGAGAAGAAATCGCAGTAGGGGCATTTGCGCAGGCAGAAAGGGATATGAATATAAAGGCCCGACATTAGAGAAGGAGGCCTAGCCGACCACCCACAGGGTCAGGGCATCCGCCTTGTGCACCAGGTTGGTTGAAACACTCCCCTGCAGCAGCGACATGACCTTGGAGAGGTGACGGGAACCGACCGCAATGGTATCACACCCCCGGGCGCGGGCCTCCTCCAGAATATCTTCAGCCACCCCGTGGCGCATCGGCCTGCAGCAGACCTCCAGGTTATCGCCGGAAAGCCCCTTGCCGGCGAACAGCGCCCTGGTCCTGACAACCAGGGCGTGCAGCGCCTGCAACTCGTCCCGTTTATCCTCATAGCCGTGCAGTTCATGTTCGGGGGGCGGCGAAGCGTCCAGGGCTATCTCGGCGCCGGGCGGCAGCCCGGCGACAACCGAAAAAAGGACGATGCCGACGTCGGGGAGATGGGGCGCCACCTGTGCGACATATTCCGCGGCACGCAGAGAATGGGGAGAGCCGTCGATGGCCAGCATAAGTTTTTTCATCGACATCTGCCTTCCATCAGGGGGGAACGGTTCAGAACAGGATAAACAGAATAGACATCAGCGCCAGCAGCGACACGGCGAACAGCACCAGGATTCCTATGGGATAGGTTGCCGTGCGGCTGCGGCGGTCAATCTCCTCCATCAACTCCTCACTCTGCCGGGTTCCGCTGTATTCGGCTGTCAGGCGCACCCAGTACTTCTGAATACTCGCGCCCGGATCGCTGGCAAAGCGCGCCAGAAGCCCGGTCAGCTGCCAGCCCAGAACACGCTCGGCCCAACTGTTGATGCCGTTGAACACCCGATCGACGACCAGCACGAAAGCACGGCTGCCCTTGCGGTAGAACCAGTCCGTGTCCAGGGAGATGGTTTCAGTACGCTTGAGCAGCGGCAACAGCAGAAAAAAGGCCAGGGCAGAAAACATCAGCAGCTGTAACTGATTGAGAGTGTGTTCGAAGGTATAAGCGTTAAAATCCACCGGATAGGGCAGAATATCGTAAAGCGGCTGCGGGTAGATTCCGAGAAAAATACAGATGAAGCTGAGAAAGGCCATTGCCGCGAGCATGTGCTTTGGCGCCTCGCCCGGACGCAGGCCGTTATCCTTGGCGAAAAATACGAAATACGGAAATTTGATCCCGGCGTGTAGAAAAACCCCCGCAGAAGCGATCTCCAGAATGAGCCAGACCAAGTAAAAACCTTCATGGACTCCCGCCTCGATGATCATTGGCTTGCTGGTGTAGCCGGAGAAACCGGGAAAAGAGGAGATGGCCAGAGCGCCAATGCACCCCGCGATCAAGGTCAGGGGCATGGTTTTGTACAGCCCGCCAAGATCTGTACACTTGCTCTTGCCAGTGAGGTAGAGAACAGCCCCGGCGCTCATCCACAGCAACGCTTTGTAGATGATGTGGCTGAAGGCGTGTGCAACCGCGCCGTTCAGGGCCAGAGCGGTGCCGATACCGACGCCACAGACCATGAAGCCGACCTGGTTGATGATCGAATAGGCCAGAATGCGGCGCATATCATTCTCGAGAATGGCGTAAATGATGCCATAGATAGCCATCACACAGCCGACCACCATGAGAACTTCCCACCCGGCGAAACCACGGATCAGCGCATAGACAGTCGTTTTGGTGGTATAAGCGGTAAGAATGATTCCACCGGTGACCGTGGCCTCCGGGTAGGCATCAGCAAGCCAGGCGTGCAGGGGGGGAGCGGCGGCATTAACCAGAAAACCGGCCAGAATCAGATAGGTTGGCCAATCGCGCAGCGTGAATGCCTCGAAGGTTACCGAACCCGTAGCCTGGATGTAAAGCAGGATGCCGGCAAGGAGCAGCAACCCGCCGCCTAGATGAATCAGAACGTAACGCAAACCTGCCTGCAGGCTTTTTTCGGTGCGCCGCGCCAGAATCAGGAAGGTCGAGGCGATAGCCATGACTTCCCAGAAAAGGTACAGAGAAATCAGGTCGCCTGCGAAGACCGCCCCAAGACTGGCCCCGATGTAGAAGAGAGCCGCAACATGTTCATGGGCATGCCTGAGGTGCTGGGCGAACAGAAACGCTGCAAAGGCATTAATGGTGAAGACGTATCCGAACGCCTTGGCCAGTTTGTCTACCCGCATCAGGGTCAGGTCGAAGCCAAAGAGCCGATAGTGCCAGCCTGTACCCGGCTCAAGGGACGCAATCAGGAAAAAGGCGGCCGCCGGCACCAGCAGAATCACGGCGTTGCGCGCCGGACGCGGGAGCACCGGCAAAATGAGGGCGCCGACAAAAAAGAGCAGCGAGGGCGCGAGCCACTCAATCATAATAGTCCTCTTTACGCTTCAGCCAGAAGCCGAGCAGCTTCGAGATCAGGATGATTGCCACGCAGGAAGCGAAGCCGAAGAACGCATAAAATCCCGGCCACGCCTCGATTGGAGAAAAGAGGGTGTGCTTGTGAAGGAAGAAATCCGGAACCACCAGCAGCACCAGCACTGCGTAGAAAACGATCTTGACCCTGCGAATGTTCTGGGGATGGTCGAACCAGTCCCACTCAGGTTTATGTTTCATCAGGCAAACCTCTTTTGCTAACGGCCGCGTTTAAGGAAAAAGCGCCTGCCGGATCAAGCGCAGGAAAAGATCCGGGTAGAAGAACAGGCTCAACGAGCCGAGAGCTGTTACCGACAGGGGGATCAGACAGAGCAGCGGCGCCTCCTTGACCCCCGCGGGAGAGCCCTCTGGGAGCGGAGCGAAAAAGCCGCGGTAGACGATCGGCAGAAAATAGGCGGCGTTGAGCAACGAGCTCACCAGCAGCACCACCAATACGGGGATCATATGCGCTTCCAGGGAGCCAAGCACGAGATACCATTTGCTGATAAAACCGCCCAGCGGAGGCAGCCCGATAATGCTCATTGACCCCAACAGGAAGGCCAGATAGGTCACCGGCATCTTTCGGCCTAATCCATCCATCTGGCTGATATATTTTTTGCCATGGGCGACATAGATCGCCCCGGCGCAGAAAAACAGGGTAATCTTGCCGAAGGCGTGCATGGCAATATGCAGCGTGCCGCCCAGCATTCCGGCCGCCGAAAGCATTCCGGCACCAATCACCATGTAGGAGAGCTGCCCCACGGTGGAATAGGCCAGACGCCTTTTCAGGTTATCCTGCGTCAGGGCGATCAGCGAGGCGACCAGAATGGTTATGGCCGCCAGGGTCGTTATGACCACCCCGAGGTCAAACTGCCTCAGCTGTTCAGGTCCGAGGATATGGTAGATGACCCGCAGAATGGAAAACACACCGACCTTGACCACCGCGACGCCGTGCAGGAAGGAGCTGACCGGCGTCGGCGCTACCATGGCCGCCGGTAGCCAGGCGTGCAGCGGCATGATCCCGGCTTTTGCGAAACCGAAAATGAACAGCAGCAGCAGCACCGTCATCAGTTCCGGACCGGCCACGCCGGCCAGGATGCCGCCGCTGCGAAAATCGAGAGTTCCGGCCACCGCATAGGTCACCAGCATGGCAGGCAGGGCCAGCCCGATGGAGGTGCCCAGAATGTAAGTCAGGTATTTGCGCCCCGAAGCCCGCGCCTCCAGGTTCTGTTCATGGGTGACCAGCGGATAGGTGGAGAGGGAAAGAACCTCATAGAACAGATAGAGCGTCAGAAGATTGCCGGCGAAAGCCACGCCGATAGTTGCACTGATGGCAACGGCAAAACTGGCGAAATAGCGGGTCTGATCATGCTCCTTGAGGCTGCGCATGTAGCCGATGGAGTAAATCGAAGTCAGAATCCACAGAAAAGAGGCGACCAGGGCGAAGAACACCCCCATAGCGTCGACCCGCAATTCAAGGGGCACCCCGGGCAGAACTTCTGCGATCGTGAAGGTATAGGAAACACCCTTGAGCACTGCCGGAACCATCGAGGCAACCAGAAGAAACTTGGTCAGCGCAATGAGCAGGGTCCAGGCCTCGCGCACATTGGGGGTACGCGCCGAAAGGTAGATGGGGATCGGACCGAGCAATGAAACAAGAACCGCGGCCAGGGGAAGAATGCTATGCGCGTTCTGCATGGTCGACAACAAACCTCGGAAAGGGAAAAAGGACGGCTATCCCGGGCTAAAATCCCGCCGGGAGCGCCAGTCGGATCACATCGTTGACGATAAGGCCCGAACCGAAACCGACCACCAGCAGGGCCAGGGCGGTCAGAACCAGCGGACTGAGGATCATCAGAGGAGCCTCGGCAACGCCGTTGCCGTGCGCCGCAGCATGATCCTGTTCCTCCAGGCGGAAATACCCGATTTCAATGATGCGAAAAAACAGCACCGCATTCACCAGGCTGCTGATCAGCAGGGCGATAACGAATCCCCACTGGCCAGCCTCCACCCCCCCCAGGATCAGATACCACTTGCTGAAAAAACCACAGGTCGGGGGCACGCCGATCATGGAGAAAGCCCCCAGGGTAAAAGCGGCCATGGTGATCGGCATCTTGCGGAAAATACCCGTCAGGTTCTCAAAACGGGTATCGCCGATACGGTAGGCAATCGCCAGCACGGCCAGGAACATGCACAGGGTCATCAGGGCATCGTTGACGATGTGAAGCACCGCGCCGGTCAATCCGGCTGAGTTGGCCAGCCATGAACCACCGACCATGTAGCCGACTTCGGCCACGATGATATAAGTCAGCATGCGCTTGAGATCCCGCTGGGCCAGGGCCAGGAAGGATGCGCAGACAATGGCGATGGCAGAGACCCAGACGATGGTGCTCTGCACCGCGGCATGCTGGTAAAAGGCGTAATCGACGGAAAAAACGGTCAGGATGATGCGCAGCATCAGGTAGACCGTCACCTTGGTCATCAGCGGCGCCACCACCACGGCGACGGAGTTCGGGGCGTGGCTGTAAGCATTGGGCAGCCAGCTGTGCAGGGGGAAAAACGCCATTTTCACCCAGAAGCCCACCAGCAGGAAGGCAAAAGCGGTAGCCACCGCCACCTGCCCCTCGAGTCCGGGCAGAATCAGGGCGATGTCCGCCATGTTGAGGGAGCCGGTGAGAATATAGAGATAGCCGACCCCCAGCAGATAGAAGCAGGCGCCGATGGTGCCCATAATGATGTAGTTGAAGCTCGACAGCGGCGCCCGGTCTGGCCCCATGGCGATCAGGCCGTAGGTGGTGATGGAAGTGATCTCCAGCAGCACGTAGAGGTTGAAGGCGTCGCCTGTCACCACCAGCCCCAGCAGGCCCGCGATCAGAATCAGCAGCAGGGTGAAAAAAAGATAGTCCTTGCCCGGCAATTCCTGCTCGACGCTCTTGACCGCCGAGAGACAGGCCACCAGCGCCACCGCCGCGACCACCACCAGCATCAGGCCCGACAGAGGATCTACCACCAGCTCGATGCCGAAGGGTGCGCGCCAGCCACCCACCACGTAGCGCACCGTGCCTTCGCGCAGCACGCGGGCCAGCAGCACCACGGAGGCAATCGTGCTGAAAGCCAGGGAACCAAGCACCAGCGGTGCGATCCAGGCGCGGGACAGTCGGCCGAAGAGGTTGACGGCGAAAGCGGCGAGCAGCGGGACCGCAATCACAAGAGCAGGAAAATTCTCGAGGATCATTGGCGGATTTTCTCCAGGATTTCGTCCTCTTCAAGGGTTCCGTATCTGCGGTGAATACGGATCAGCAGCGCCAGGGCCACCCCCGTCACACTCACCGAAACGACAATAGCGGTCAGCATCAGAACGTGCGGCAGGGGGTTGACCACACTCGCAACGTCGACGCCATGCTTGAGCACCTCGTATTTGTCGACAATGGGGATCCCGGCCCCGCGCTTTACGCCGGTGGATACAAAAAAAAGGATGATTGCCGTCTGGAAGATATTCATGCCCAGCAGCTTCTTTACCAGGTTGCGCTTGCCGATCATGGCGTAAAAGCCGATCATCATCAGCACGACGTAAATCCAGTAATTGTATTTGGCGATGACTTCGTTCAGCAGACCGTCCATGCTACAACCCCTCATCCATTTCACCGGCGGAGCTGATGTCCCAGAACAGCGACACCATGATGCTCATTACGCCGACGCCGACCCCGACCTCGACCAGAAAGATGCCCAAAGACCGCCATTCGATAGGATCCATGGGAATCAGAGCGGCAAGGGCGCTGTAGTCCAGCAGGTAACCGCCGATGAAGGCGCACAGCGTCGCCACCCCGGTAAATATCAGCACGCCGACATTGGCGAGCAGGGCGTTGGAGCGCTCACTCATGCGCTCCATGGTGGTCGGAAGATCAAAAGCCAGGGCCAGCAGAATGAAGGAGGCCCCCAGGATAACGCCCCCCTGAAAACCGCCGCCGGGGCTGTAGTGGCCGTGCACGATGACATAAAGGCCGAACAACTGGATAAAGGGCACCATGATGCGCACGGACATCTCAATGATCAGGCTCTCGCCCAGCCGCCGGTTTTGTGCGCGATCCTGCACAGTTTTCATTGACGCGACCTCCGCAGCACTGCGATCACTCCAACTCCGGCACAGTAAATGACCACCAGCTCGAACATGGTGTCGTAACCGCGGTAGTCGCCCAGCACGGCGGTCACCAGGTTGGGAACATGGGTTTCAGGAACCGCCTGCTCGATAAAATACTTCGACAGGTGAGTATTGGCGGGAGATTGCGGATCGCCCCAGGCGGGGAAATCCCTGGTCCCGTAGAGCAGCAAAGCCCCGGTCACGATACAGGCAAGCCAGGCAAGCGCTTTCAATCCTTACTCCTTCGACTGGTTCGCAGAATCGCGGCGATAAACAGCACGGTGCTGACGCCGGCGCCCACCGTCGCTTCGGTAAACGCCACATCCACCGCTCCCATTTCGGCCCACAGCAGACACATGAGAAAACTGTACACCCCAAACACCACCGTGGCGGCGAGCAGGTCCCGCACCGCAATTGTTCCTATGGCGCAGATCACCACCAGCGCCAGAATAAGCAGATCAAGGGGCCAGGTCATGAGCGCCTCCCGCTTTTCTTGGTCCAGGGGGGCACCCCGACCACCAGGGCCGCTTCCGTCAGCGCGTGAGTCGCCGTCGGGCTGGCAACAAAAACAAAGCCGGCGATCATCATGATCTTGATACTGACCAGCACATTTCCCAGCGAGGGATCAGACAGGTTGTAAAGCGCCACTCCAAGCAGCACCAGCTCAGAGGCCAGCGTGTCGCATTTGCCGGCGGCATGCATGCGGGTGTAGAAATCGGGGAAGCGAATAATTCCAACGACGCCAACGGCAAAGAAAAACAGGCCGAGGGCCAGCAGAACAATGGTGATGACGTTCATTCAGCCGCCTCCTTCCCTTCCTGCAGATCGCTTTCCAGGTGAACACTCCTTCTACGCAGGAAATACTTGGTCGCTCCCAGGGTGGCAATAAAGTTGAGCAGTGCGTAAGCCAGCGCGATATCGACAAACATCCCGACATTGCCGTAGATCAACCCGATCAGCAGCAGCAGCACGGCGGTCTGCGAGCCGATGACATTGCCGCCGAGGATACGGTCAAGCACCGTCGGCCCGGAAATCACCCGGTAGAGACTGACCAGAATCAGAAGCAGCAGCCCGATTCCGAAGGCCATAAAAATGTCGGCCATTACAGCGGCTCCTTTTCAAGCGCGGCGGCCACCTTCTGCTCCATGGTGCCGGGCAGCGACTCCGCCGTGCTGCGAGTCAACGCATACACAGTGAATTCATCATCGTGAACGCTTACGGTGATCGTTCCAGGCGTCAGGGTAATCGACTGGGCAAAGGACACCTTGGAAACAGGTCTTTTCAGGCGGGTTTTAAAACGGATTAGCTGGGGGTCGATCAGATCGAGCATACGGGGATGCAGCACGATGTAGGCAACCTGCACACTGGCCAGGACAATTTCCTTGAGCAGATAGGGCACATAGAAGGCCCAGCCGATGAGGTGCCGGGTGAAGGACCCCACGCTTCGATTGACGAAAAGCAGGTCATGACTGAAATGTGCGACCAGAAGGCAGGAGAGAACCCCCAGCGACAGGTGAAATCCATCGAACATCCCGGACAGAACCACCCAGAAGACAAACATGATCAGAAAAGTGGCAAACTTGGTCATCTAAAACCACCCCGGTCCACCCGGCTGCTGATCCGACAGGAACTGCGGAATTGAAACCGGAAAAACAAGAAGATAAAATCCCTCCCGAATCGCGGCAGAAGGCAGAGCCCCTTCGCACAAAAAAAGTGATTCAAGGATTAGCATGCTCCTCAAAAGGTGTCAAGGCAAACCGGTTCGCCTCTAGAGCCCCTTGTTCATTGGCTTCTTTTCTTTTATAATCGTGTTTGTTTCTTAACTGCACCGAAAAATTCCACTTTTTTAAAACATTGTTTCCAGAGAGGCATCATGAATCGAAAACTCAACGCTGCCGGCATCCAGTTCAACATTGCCCTGGGCGATGTCGACGCCAATCTGAAGAAAGCACTGCCCGCCATTGACCGGGCCAAGGATCGGGGAGCCGAACTCGCCGTCCTCCCCGAGATGTGGAGCACCGGCTACGACTACAAAAACCTGGCCCGACTTGCCCTGGAAACGCCGCGGGTCATTGAAGCCCTCCAGAAAAAATCGGCAGAGCAGGAAATGGTGCTGGTCGGCAGTCTGCCGGAAAGCGAAAACGGCAGCATCTACAATGCCGCCTATGTCATCGATCACGGTGAAATCAAAGGGAGCTACCGCAAATTGCACCTCTTTTCCACCATGGGGGAAGATCGCTTTCTGTCCGCCGGCGACAAAACCCTGGTTGTCCCGACCAGCGCCGGACGGCTCGGCATCGCGATCTGCTACGACCTGCGCTTCCCGGAGCTGTTCCGCAAAATGGCGCTGGAAGGGGCCGAAATCCTCTGCCTGCCTGCGGAATGGCCCAAGCCGCGCCAGGAGCACTGGCGGACGCTCTTGCGCGCCAGGGCTATTGAAAATCAACAGTTCGTGGTCGCCACCAATTGCTGCGGCGTGCAGGGCAAGCTCGATTTCTTCGGTATGAGCCTGATTATTTCCCCCTGGGGAGAGATTCTGGCGGAAGGCAAGGAGCAGGATATCGAACTGGTCGCCAGCCTGGATTTCCAGGAGATGATCGATTTCCGCGGCAAGATCAGGTGTTTTCAGGACAGAAGGCCGACCATTTACGGCACCCTGCCCTGAACAGAAACGCTATCGCTATAAAGAAGCGCCACCTGCGGACAACCGCGGGCGGCGCTTCTTATTTACAACCGGCCATCGAACCTTGTCGGATCGCTCACTGCCCTAACTGTTGAGCGTTCTTGCGATAGCGCTCCGGCACCTCGTCGATATTTTCGGCAAAATGCAGAGATCCCTCATCATCGACATACACATAGGAGGGACCCGTCTGCGGTGCAGCCTGCAATTCCCCTTCCCCTGATGTGGACGGCGCCTTCTTCTGCTCCCCCAAACCAAGCAGGCGCGAGCGGAAATCCTTGTAGAAGCGGTGCGCCTCACGGTAGCCGGGCACGTCCAGATCTACCCGCAGCAAGGCCTGGTCGGCGGCGACCAGCAGAACAACGAAAACAATCCCCCAGAAGATAAAACGAATCAGCTTTTTCATGGGTCCTCTATCAATGGTCGTGGCCATGGCCGTCGGAGCCGGGCGAGCGGTGATGAAGCTGCTGAACCAGCGGCACGGTCTCGCAGCGGCTGCATTCCCCCTGCAGGGTACTGTGGCTGATCGAATAGTCACGCTCGAGCATATCGGCAATCTCGGTGATAATCCGCCCCTGTTGCGGGCGCTGTTCCGGGTCGAGGTCGACATGGGCGGACAGGGAGGTGATGTGAGAGCAGATCGACCAGCAGTGGATATGATGCACGTCGCGCACCCCCGCAATCCCTTTTATGCTCTCGGCCACCTCGCTGATATCGATATGGGCCGGCACCCCCTCGAGCAGAATATGGCCGGCCTCGCGAATGACACGCACCGCGCCCCAGCCGATAATCAGGACGATGAAGACGGAAATCAGCCCGTCGATAACATACCATCCGGTCAGCAGCATGACCAGTCCGCCGGCAATGACACCCACCGAGGCGATGGCATCGCCGAGCACATGCAGGAAGGCGCTGCGCACGTTGAGGTCATCATGGGAATGGCCGTGCAGAAATCGGGCGGCCACCAGGTTCATGACCAGACCGATCGCGGCAATAATAAACATCTCCAGACTTTTGACCGGCTCCGGTGCCTGCACGCGCTCCCAGGCCTCCAGCAGAATACCTACCGCCATCGCCAGCAGGGTCACGCCATTGATGAGAGAGGCAAAAATCTCGGCCCGGTGCCAGCCGTAGGTGCGCCGATCGGTCGCCGGAAGACGCGCCAGCGTCAACGCCGCCAGCGACAGAACCAGCGCCAGCAGGTCCATGAACACATGGGCCGCATCTGCCAGCAGGGCCAGGGAGTTGGTCCACAGGCCACCGATCACCTCAGCCAGCAGCGTCACGCTGGTCAGGGCAATGGCCAAAAGAAACCCGCGGCTGATATTGCGGTCGACACCACCATGGGCGGACATATGCATTCTCCTGTCGAAATCAGCTATAGACGGCGCCATTCTAACGGCGGATCCCGCTGCTGACAAGCAGATAAAAGCCACCCCCTGTCGCCGGTCTGACAGATCTTTGTCCTTGCCCGCCACGTCCTTTTTTGTTAATTAAAGACCTTCGCCGTTTACCACCAACCGAACCGTTTCACGCCCTTTAAGCCGGGCACTGCCGGTTCAGCGGCAGTGAACTTACCTGTTTTTATGTCAATGACTGCAAGAGGGGAAAAGCAAACATGCTCGCCAAAATTCTGTCCGGCGCCCTGTCGGGGATCGACGCCTACCAGGTCGAAGTAGAGGTTGATATCGCCCGCGGCCTACCCCAGTTCGCCACCGTCGGCCTGCCCGAAGGGGCGGTCAAGGAGAGCAAGGACCGGGTCAAATCCGCCATCAAGAATTCCGGCTACGAATTTCCCGCGCGGCGCATCACCATCAACCTCGCCCCCGCGGGCATCAAGAAAGACGGTGCCGCTTTCGACCTGCCCATGGCGGTCGGCCTGCTCACCGCCACCGGACTCATCAAAGAGGATGCTGCCCGGCGCTTCGTCATCATGGGAGAGCTCTCCCTCGACGGACGGGTCAAGCCGATCCGCGGCGCCCTGCCGGTGGCCATCGCCGCCGGCGACTGGCCAGTGGACGGCCTGATTCTGCCCCGCGAAAATGCCCGCGAGGGCGCCATCCCCAACAGCGTGCCGGTCTATGGCGTACACGACCTCGGCGAAGTGACGGCCTTCCTCAACGGTGAACGTGTGATCGAGCCGTGCAGCGTCTCCATTCCGGAGTTGTTCGCGGGCGCAGACCACAACGGGGAGGACTTCGCCGAAGTCCGCGGCCAGGAGCAGGCCAAGCGTGCCCTGGAGGTCGCAGCGGCCGGCTCACATAACATTCTGATGGTCGGGCCGCCCGGCAGCGGCAAAACCATGCTGGCGCGCCGGGTCTCCACCATCCTGCCGGATCTGAGCTTCGCCGAAGCCCTGGAAACCACCAAGATCCACTCGGTCATGGGTTTGCTCGACGAGCAGCAGGCTCTGATCACCCAGCGCCCCTTCCGTCACCCCCATCATACCATCTCCGATGCCGGATTGATCGGCGGCGGCAGCAATCCGCGTCCGGGCGAAGTCTCCATGGCGCATAACGGCTTGCTTTTTCTCGACGAACTGCCCGAATTCAAAAAAAACGTGCTGGAGATGCTGCGCCAACCTCTCGAGGACGGACAGGTCACCATCTCGCGCGCGACCACCAGCCTCACCTACCCGGCCACCTTCATGCTGGTGGGCGCCATGAACCCCTGTTTCTGCGGCCACCTGGGAGAAGCGGAAGATAGCTGCTCCTGCACCCCGACCATGATCGAGCGCTACCGCCGCCGCCTGTCCGGGCCGCTGCTCGACCGCATCGACCTGCACATCGAGGTGCCGCGTGTGCAGCACAAGGATCTGGCCGACCCGGTGGATGGCGAATCCTCCGCCGTCATCCGCGCCCGGGTGGAAGCCGCGCGCAGCATTCAGCGCGAACGCCTCGCTCCCTTCAATCTCCACTGCAACGCCCGCATGCAGGCACGCCACATCCGCCGTTTCTGCGCTCTCGACGACCAGGGGCAGAAGCTGCTGGAGAGCGTCACCGACCGCCTGGGACTCTCGGCCCGCTCCTACGCGCGCATCCTCAAGCTCTCGCGCACCATCGCCGACCTGGCCGGCCGCGAAGAGATCGCAACTGAGCACCTGGCCGAGGCGATCCAGTACCGGGGTCTGGACCGGAAAACCATCTGACTTGAGCTGAAGGCTTGGTAGCGGCCTCGTGCTTTCCCGCATGTCCACCCGCAGTCGCGGGCACGCGGCAGATACCGAAGCGCACCGGCGGGGTACGGGGTGCTGGAGGAATAATCGAAGATTAAACGGAAGAATTTAAAGGCGGCCGGTTTGCCGCCTTTTCTTTAAAGCAGGACAGCCACGCCGGGCCGGTAGAGAAGACTCGCAGAAAAGCAAACCAGACCCCATAGATTTACCAAAGATTTACCTTCTCGCTCTTATCGATCTGCACCACGTGGCCGTCCTGGATCACCAGGGTGACGCTGCCGTAGCGGATTTCGCCGTAGCTGTGCGCAACCGGGTTTCGAGTTCGCGAGAACATAAATCAGGGTTGCGCTGCGGTGGTTTGCTGTGCATAACGGCCTCCTCAATCCGGTTCAGAGCCGGTTAGATCTGATAATCGGGTTCGAAGACCCGCACGTTAGTTGGTTGAATGTAGACCTGCTCGCCGGTTTTGAGCCCCAGCTCGCGGTATTGTTCGCGCGGCAGCTCAGCCTGCACGATCTCGCCGGTGTCGAGGCGTCTAAGTTCGATGCGCGGCAAGGCTCCGGCCCCCTGGATGAAGACCACCTCGGCGGCGATATCGTCGGACGCCTCTGCACTGCGTCGGATGCGGATATCGCCGGGACGCACGTAACCGACTCCGCCACCTTCGTCACCGGCCGAACAGACGATGGCGCCGGGCTGGCAGCTGTCGCCGCCCCGGCAGTGGAACAGGTTGACATGACCGAGGAAATTAAAGACGAAGGGCGAGGCCGGCTGATCATAGACCTCTTCCGGGGTGCCGATCTGTTCGATTCTGGCCTGGTTCATCACCACCACCCGGTCGGCCACTTCCAGCGCCTCCTCCTGGTCGTGGGTGACGAAGACGCTGGTGACGTGGATCTCGTCGTGGAGCTTGCGCAGCCAGCGGCGCAGCTCCTGACGCACCTTGGCGTCGAGCGCCCCGAACGGTTCATCAAGGAGCAACACTTTCGGCTCGGTCGCCAGCGCCCGCGCCAGCGCGACGCGCTGGCGTTGGCCGCCGGAGAGCTGGGCCGGATAGCGCTCGGCCATGTTGTCGAGCTGGATCAGCTGCAACAGCTCGTTGACCCGCTTGCGGATGTGGGTTTTGCCCGGGCGTTCTTTTCTGGGCTTGACGTTCATGCCGAAGGCAATGTTGTCAAACACGGTCATATGCCGAAACAGGGCATAGTGCTGGAAGACGAAGCCGACCTGGCGGTCGCGCACCTGGCGACGGGTCGCATCTTCGCCATCGAAATGGATGCTGCCGGCATCGGCGGTCTCCAGCCCGGCAATGATCCGCAGCAGGGTGGTCTTGCCGGAACCGGAGGGGCCGAGCAGGGCCACGAGCTCACCGGACGGAACGCTCAGATCGACGTGATCGAGGGCGGTGTAGGCGCCGAATTTTTTTGAAATGTTCTGAACCTGAATTCCCATGGGACTATTCCACTCCAATCGGTTTGGTGGAGGTTATGACCTCCTGGCGAACCCTTTTCTCCAGCAACGCCTTGGCCACCAGGGTGAGGATCGCCAACAGGGCCAGCAGCGAGGCAACGGCGAAGGCGGCGGCGAAGTTGTACTCGTTATAGAGGATCTCGACGTGCAGCGGCAGGGTGTTGGTCAGTCCCCGGATGTGGCCGGAGACGACCGAGACCGCGCCGAACTCTCCCATCGCCCGGGCATTGCAGAGGATCACCCCGTAGAGAACCCCCCAGATGATATTGGGCAGGGTGACGCGGAAGAAGATCTGCCAGCCGCTGGCCCCGAGGACCAGGGCGGCCTCTTCTTCCTCGGTCCCCTGCGCCTGCATAAGCGGGATCAGCTCGCGGGCGACAAAAGGAAAAGTGACGAAGATGGTTGCCAGGACGATACCCGGGACGGCAAAGATCAGCTGAATATCATGGGCTTTAAGCCAGGGGCCGAGCCATCCCTGCAGGCCGAACAGCAGCACATAGATCAGGCCGGAGATCACCGGCGAGACCGAAAACGGCAGGTCGATCAGGGTGATCAGAAACGCCTTGCCACGAAACCTGAATTTGGCGATGGCCCAGGCGGCGGCGATGCCGAAGACCAGGTTGAGTGGCACGCTGATGGCGGCGGTGAGCAGGGTCAGGCGGATCGCCGCCAGGGCATCCGGCTCGCTGATCGCCGCCCAGTAGGTGTCGAGGCCCTTTTCCAGCGCCTGAACGAAGACCGCGACCAGCGGCACCACTAGAAACAGGGCGAGAAAGGCCAGCGCCAGGCCGGTCAGCAGCCAGCGCACCGCCTTCGGCTCGGTCAGGGCGGCGCCGGCAGGTTGAGAAACGGTCAAAGATTGCGTCGGCATGGTCGCCTCCCTCAGCGTTCCGCGTGGCGGCGCGCCCACCACTGGATCAAATTGATGGTCAGCAGGATCAGGAACGAGAAGGCCAGCATCACCGTGGCGATAGCGGTCGCGCCGGCGTAGTCGTACTGCTCCAGCTTGGTAATGATCAACAGCGGGGTGATCTCCGAAACCATCGGCATATTGCCGGCGATGAAGATGACCGACCCGTACTCGCCGATGGCCCGGGCGTAGGCCAGGGCAAATCCGGTCAGAAGCGCTGGCGTCACCGCCGGAAAAATCACCCGCACGAAGGTCTGCCAGCGGTTGGCCCCCAGGCAGGCGGCGGCTTCCTCCAACTCTTTTTCCATATCCTCCAGCACCGGCTGGACCGTGCGCACCACGAAGGGCAGGCCGATAAAGGTGAGCGCGACCATGATCCCCAGCGGCGTATAGGCCACCTTGATCCCCAGCGGGGCAAGATATTGCCCGATCAGGCCATTTTCCGCATAGAGTCCGGCCAGGGTGATGCCGGCCACGGCGGTCGGCAAGGCGAAGGGGAGGTCGACCAGGGCGTCGATCACCCGCTTGCCGGGGATCTTGTAGCGCACCAGCACCCAGGCGACCAGCAGGCCGAAGACACCGTTGACCAGCGCCGCGACCAGGGCGGCACCGAAGGTCAGGCGAAACGAGGCCAGCACCCGCGCCGAAGCGACCGTCCCCCAGAACGCTTCCCAGGAGAGGGTCGCGGTCTTGAACAGCAGGCCGGAGAGCGGGATCAGAACGATCAGGCTCAGATAGAAGATGGTGAAACCCATCGCCAACCCGAAACCTGGAAGAACACTGCGCTGTTTAAGTAGAAAATTCACTGACATCTCCCTGCGGTCGCCCGCTCAGGTCAAGATACAGGGTAGCCGGGGCACGGCAGACCGTGCCCCGGTAGAGGACAACTATTGCGCCGGCACGTAGATCTGGTCAAAGGTGCCGCCGTCGGCAAAATGAGTCTTCTGCGCCTGCTGCCAGCCGCCGAAGACCTTGTCGACGGTAAACAGGTTGACCTTCGGGAAGCGGGCGATGTCAGCCGGGTCGGCATGTTCAGGGGTGACCGGGCGGTAGTAGTGTCTGGCCGCCAGTTTCTGCCCGACCGGGCTGAACAGGTACTCCAGGTAGGCCTTGGCTACATCGGTCGTGCCGTGCTTGGCAGCCACCTTGTCGACCAGTGTTACCGGCGGTTCGGCCAGGATCGAGACGGAGGGGACGACGATCTCGAATTGATCCGGGCCGAGTTCGTTGATGGCCAGAAACGCTTCGTTCTCCCAGGAGAGGAAGACATCGCCGATTCCTCGCTTGACGAAGGTGGTGGTCGAGCCGCGTGCCCCCGAGTCGAGGATTGGCACGTTTTTATAGAGGGCGGTGACGAAATCGCGCGCCGCCGCCTCGCTGCCGCCGCTCTGTTTCAGGGCGTAACCCCAGGCGGCCAGAAAATTCCAGCGGGCGCCGCCGCTGGTCTTGGGGTTCGGGGTGATGACGGAGACGCCCGGCTTGATGATATCGCCCCAATCCTTGATCCCCTTGGGATTGCCCTTGCGCACCAGAAAGACGATGGTCGAAGTGTAGGGAGCGCTGTTGTGCGGCAGGCGCGACTGCCAATCCTTGCCGAAATGTCCGGTCTTCTCGGCGATGGCGTCGATGTCGTAGGCCAACGCCAGGGTGACGACATCAGCTTCGAGGCCATCGATCACCGCCCGGGCCTGCTTGCCGGCGCCGCCATGCGACTGGCGCACGGTCACGCTGTCGCCGGTCTTCTCTTTCCAGTAGGCGGCAAAGGCCGCGTTGTACTCCTTGTAAAGCTCCCGGGTAGGGTCATAAGAGACGTTGAGCAGGGTGTACTCTTTCGCCAGAACCGGAGAGGCGGTAAAGAGCCCGAAGGCCAGGACTGCAAGGGTCAGCAAAAGTGCAGGTTTTTTCTTCGACATGGCTGTTCTCCTTTGGTTTACAAATTAGGTTTCAGACAATTCCTTCAAACGAGGCGCTGGTCAGGTAACTTTCGCCGGAGTCCGGGAGAATCGCCACGATCTCCTTCCCCCGCAAATTCCGGACGGACGGCCAGTGGTGCAGGATTTTTCCGAGTAGGCAGAATTGCGTCCCTCAATCTTGGCGTAGACTTCTGCGTCTGTGGGGACTATGCGGTTCAGTCTGACCATCGGGGTGCCGCCGATGGTCAAAGAATTATCGGTAAATATCTGGCTCATGCAGGTCTCCTTGACCGGACTTTTTGCAACATAGTCTATCGATTTTATAGTCTAATGGGCAAAAAAATCAGATGGTGAAATCGATCACCCCTGCGAGCATTTTAGAAGCCTCGTCTGACCGCACCAGGACATCTTTGAGCGATGTGTGGTCAAGAATATCCGCAATAGCGTTGCGGACATCTTTCATCACCAGTCGTATTCCACAGGTGTTTTCATCGAGGCATTCTTCGCATTTCTGGTAGCCCGTTTCGCTGGCGCAGGGGATCGGCGCCAAAGGCCCTTCGAGCACCCGAATGGCGCTCCCCAGGGTGATCTGAGCCGGGTCCCGGGCCAGGAAATAGCCACCCCCCTTCCCCTTGCGGCTTCCCAGAATTCCGGCGTTTTTCAGCTGCAACAGGATCAACTCCAGGAATTTTTTGGGAATCCGCTCCTGCTCTGCCAGATCGGCGATCAGGATCGGTCCCAGGCCATGTTCCCGGGCAAGGGAGAGAAGGGCCTGCAAACCGTATTTGGTCTTTTTTGAAATCATTGTCCATATTCCCTATTTATTCGATAGACTAATAACTATGATCGCAATTGTCAACATTTTTTTGACAAGAGTTAGCAGTGTCCGGCTTATTTATGGATAGGCTCTGGTTCTGGAAACCATCTTCTCAACTCGGTCGTTCAGAAAACACTCAACCTCCTCCCGGTTACGCCGACACGGAGTGTGGCGTCCGCTCAGCCAGTCGGCCAACTGCTCCGGGTCACGGTCCATCTCAGCACCGAGTTGTTCCAAGGTGAGTCCTTTGATCTGCTTGTACCAAGCCAGTTTTTACCATCAGGCCCTCGGGTTGGGGGAGAGGATTGTAGCCGAGGAAATTGATGATTTTCGGCATGTAACCCAATGCTATTGACGACCAACCATTTTCCCAGTTCCAATTGGTGGAGGTGGTAACGCCAATCTGAACGGCGATATCTTTTTGGTACAATCCAAGCTCAACGCGGCGACGCCGCAAGTGATCGCCGAGGGTGACAGGTTCTTCAGTGAGCTCTTCAGGTGGCTGAATTGTAGTGGGAGTTTCGATTTTGTAGGCGGTTTTGATCGAGCTGGAATTGTTGGTAAAGGGGTACACACCCCTGTTTCTGCGGCCACCTGGGAGAAGCGGAAGATAGCTGCTCCTGCACCCCGACCATGATCGAGCGCTACCGCCGCCGCCTGTCCGGGCCGCTGCTCGACCGCATCGACCTGCACATCGAGGTGCCGCGCGTGCAGCACAAGGATCTGGCCGACCCGGTGGATGGCGAATCCTCCGCCGTCATCCGCGCCCGGGTGGAAGCAGCGCGCGCCATTCAGCGCGAACGGCTCGCCCCCTTCAATCTCCACTGCAACGCCCGCATGCAGGCACGTCACATCCGCCGTTTCTGCGCCCTCGACGACCAGGGGCAGAAACTGTTGGAGAGCGTCACCGACCGCCTGGGCCTCTCCGCCCGCTCCTATGCCCGCATCCTCAAGATCTCGCGCACCATCGCCGACCTGGCCGGCAGCGAACGGATCTCTACCAAGCACCTGGCAGAAGCCATTCAATATCGGGGGCTGGACCGTAAGGTGGTCTGAAGTATCACCAGGTTTGCACAAGGTAAAAGGGGACAGGGCAACGGAGCGCACTGGAAGGGAAAGTTGACGGCGTAGTCTTTAAGGAAAAAAATCGAGAGAGTTCTGCACGCAGGACTGAATGAAATCTTCACGGCTCATTGCGAAAAAATCACCACGCTGTAGGGACCAATTGACAGTCTGGCGTGGTAGGGCAGACCGTCTTTCTCTCCAGGTTCGGCATGGACGTCGGTACTTGGATGGTTGCGGAAATCGTCGTTGTAGCCCTGCCAGTCGCTGTTGAAGCGCAGCTTCCAGGCGCCTTGCGCCGGAAAACCGATGACGTAGTCGTACTGCGCCTCGCGATAAAAGTTGGCGATCACCACGACGTCATCTCCCGACCCACCCTTGTCCCAGCGGTGAAAGGCGATGACCTTGCACGCTTCGTTCAGGTGGGTGACCTGGGTGAACTGGCCGCACAGGCCCCGGGTGAAGCCGTCGCGGTTAAGCCGCAGCCGGATCAGGTCGCGGTAGAGCCGCACGATGCCATGAAATTCCTCGCACTGGTCCCAATCGACAGGCACCGTGTCGCGAAACCAGCCGCCTTCGAGGAATTCCTGGCCCTGAAAGATCATGGGGATGCCGGGGGCGGTAAAGACCATGGCGGCGGCCAGGGTTGAGCGTTTTCGTGCATGCCAGCCCTTGGGATCATTGGGATTGATCTCCTGGGGAACGCGCTGCAGCCCATTGGCCACTTCGTCGTGGGATTCGCTGTAGATGACCCGGTCGAAAGCGTCATCGTTGTAGCGGTAGCAGAGGGCGTCGCGGATTGCGGCAAGGGAGCGCTGCTCATCGGCAGGAGTGACCACCGCCAAACGAATCGGGTGGACGAACATGGCGTCCCACTGGGAGGCGAAGCCGGCACCTCCGGCTCCGACGTCCCTGGTGAGCCAGCGGTTGTTCATCAGGTCCTCTGCGATCAGGATTCTCCCGGGAAATTTGTGCGACACCTCGCTGTTGATCCACTGCAGCAGACTCCAGCCCTCGGGCAGCACATAATCGGTCCCATTGACGGTGCGGATGAACTGGGTGCAGTCGAAACGCAGGCCGTCCAGGTGGTATTCTTCCAGCCACATCAGGGCGTTGTCGCGCAGATACTGCCGCACTTCGCCGCGGCCGTAATCGGGCCGGGTTTCCCCCCAGGGCGTATGGGCCCGCTCGTCGTTGTAGAAATAGATGCCGCCGCGGCCGTTCTCACTCCAGCCGTCGAATTGCCAGAGATCAAGATCGCTTGGCCCCAGGTGGTTGTATACCACGTCGAGGATCACCGCGATCCCTTCCTGATGGGCGCGCTTGACGAACTGCTTGAACGCCTTCGGGCCGCCGTAGGCCATTTCCACCGAGAAAATGTGGGAGGGGTTGTAACCCCAGGAGCGATCCCCCGCGAATTCGCCCACCGGCATGATCTGGATGGCATTGACGCCAAGCTTTTTCAAATGCCCGAGGCGCGCCGAAACCGAGGAAAATTGGGCTGGCTGGTTGATGTTTTCCTGATCGTTGAACGTTCCGATGTGCAGTTCGTAGATGACCAGCTCATTCCACGACGCCAGCCGAAAGTCGTCTCCTTCCCAGTCAAAATGCGCATCGTGCACAATGGCGTTGCCGACCGAGCTTGTGACTTCACGGGCATAAGGGTCGACGCGGTGGAGTGCGCCCTGCTCCGTAGTCAGCAGGAACTTGTACTCATCGCCAAGGCTCGCCTCGGAAGCATCGAGGTACCAATAACCGTTCCCTTCGGCGTGCATTGGATGGCTGTTGCCGTCCCATCCGTTGAAAGAGCCGACCACCGCAACCTGCCGTGCATGCGGTGCCCAGACCCGAAAAGCCACGCCTCCTGAATGAGGAATGGCTCCCATCCCCGTGATTTTTCCCGTATCACTCATGAAAATAGCGCCTCCGCATTTCAGAGCCACAACCTCAATCGAGGGTGAAAAAAAAGGTTGCACCCTTGTTTTTTTCACTTTCGGCCCACACTCTGCCGCCGTGGCGCCTGACAATCCTCTCCACGGTAGCCAGCCCGATGCCGTGGCCTTCGACTTTGGTGCCGGGAAGGCGCTGGAAAGGGAGGAAGAGCTTGCCGGCCAGCGCCATGTCAAAGCCCGGTCCGTTGTCCCGGACAAAGCAGGCCTGTTTCCCGTAAGCGGAGGTCGCGCCGAATTCGATCACCACCCCTTCGCGGTTGCCGCAATACTTGCAGGCATTACCAATGAGGTTCTCCAGCACAACCCGCAAAAGGTCCGGATCAGCGTCGGCCAGGATTCCCGGGGCGATGTGAAAAGTGTAACGGGCCGCATCGGCCGTCTGAATCATTTTGGCCACCACTGCTTCTGCGATGGAACTCAGGTCGACGGATTGACGGCGCACCTCCCCGTTAGCGACACTGGAAAATTCGAGTAACGTGTCTATGAGACGGCTCATGGAAAGAGTGCCCTGGTAGACGTCCTCGAGATATTCCAGGGATTTTTCCGTGCGCTCAGCGCCGCTCAGATCCTGAATGAGCTGACAGTACCCGTTGATGGTCATCAGATGCTGGCGCAGGTCATGGGCGAGGGTGTAATTGAATGCCTCCAGTTCGATATTGGCGGATTCCAGCTCGTCGCGGGCCTGAGTCAGTTGCGCATTCTGCATCTCCAGCTCGACCTGGTGAACCTGGAGTTCATGAACGAGCCGCAGCGCCTCCTCCCTGCTCGGCGGCGTCTGCACTCTGGTCTCGCTCAAGCGCACCTGCTCTTCGGCTTGACGGCGCAGTTCCAGGAGTTCGTCCATCGGTTTTGCGGGTCGGTTGACCGCCATGCATCCTCCAGCTGAGTCGGGTTTGATCAGTCTCTTCAGGTCCTAAAATTTTTTTCTTGGTTTTGGTGACCCTGATGGACCGGATGAATACATACACCGGGAAGTTCCGCCAGGGGAGATGTGGCAGATGCCTGTTTTTATTCGATTAGTTTGCGGTGGCCAGAAATCTTGAAGAAAAACCCGTCAGCCGGACCCGCCATATATGAAATAGCTGCCATATATGGCGGCAAGCCGGGAGCTTACCAGCCTTTCTTGCCTCCCATGACCAGAAGGACACCGCCAGCGAGGACCGCCCCGACACCGGCCCATAGCGGGATGTTGACCCGCTGTTGATCCTTGACCGTCAGTTCGAGCGGACCCAGATTGGCTTGGTGGGTCCCTTTGGTGTAGGTGAACCCGCCGTAGGCCAACCCCAGAATGCCGAGCACGAGCAGTACGATAGCCGCCATCTTGATTGCGTTCATGAACATCCCTTTCAGTGATACGGACCCATCAGAATCGGCAGTCGTCGATCAGACTCTGTCGTCCGCGGTAAATACGGCAACCACGACGATGGTGGCAATGGTGATGGCAGTAACCAGCAGAAGAGGAATAAAACCGTCCATGGCGGCACTCTCCAGTCCAGGCCTCCAGAGTGCAATGAGGATCTGCACACACCGCAATCATTCTCGACATATGATGTTCCTTTCTGACAGCTCTTGGCTGCTGCTGCCGGCGATTATCCTGAAACTATGACGTCTTCGATATCCTGGACGTATCCGGGTATGGGATCTTTTTCTACTCCCGGCTGTCCGCCTTGTCTTGCAGGGTTACATGCCCCGGGAGCGAGGTTACTCCCTATCGTTGCAACCTCTGCCCCTTCGCCAGGGGATCACAGGCCGCACTCATTACTCCCCCAGATCCCTCTTCACTTCACCGACTTTGCCCTGAACTTTACCGGCCATTTTCTCGGCCTTGCCTTCAGCCTCCAGCTTTGCATTATCGGTGAGCTTTCCGGCCACTTCCTTGACCTTGCCTTTCATTTCGTGCAGCACGCCTTGCACCTTGTCCCTGATGCCCGGTTTCATAATGTCTTCCAATCGCTGATCGTGGTTGCCTTTCTCCTCCTCGAAACATTCCACCGGCCCTCAGTGCTTATTATTTTCGTTCCAGTATGCGTCCTTCTTCATCCGAAATGATAACCTCGACACGCCGGTTCCGCTGTCGTCCTTCGGCCGTTTCGTTGCCGGCTACGGGGAACTCAACACCATAACCGCGAGTCATGAGCCGGTGCGGATCGACTCCTCTGGCCACAAGGGCACTGCGTACCGCCTCGGCGCGGCGTTCGGAGAGGCGCAGGTTGTATTCCACGGCTCCGGTACTGTCGGTAAAGCCTTCGATCAATACATTGCGTTTCGGGTATTCGTCCAGGAACGCGGCAAGCTTGTCGATGGTGTACTGCGCTCCTGATCGGAGTTCGCTCTTGTTGGTATCGAAAAGAACATCGCCCAGGGTAATCACCAGCCCTCGTTCCGATTGGGTGGCCTGCAACTCGGCGATCTGTTCTTCCAGCTTCCTCCTTTGTTCTTCGGCCGATAGCGCCTCGGCTCTGGCCTTTTGCGCTTCGGCGGTCATCGCCCCGGCTTCCAGACGGGCGGCATCCGCTCGCTCACCGGCAAGCGTGGCCTGCCTTTTTTGCTCTTCAGCCAATCGAATCGCCTGCTCCGCCTCCTGGGTCCGGGCTTTCAGAAGGACCGCACCCCGTTCCGCACTGGCCTCATCCACCGCCTGCTCCGCCAGTTTCACCTTGGCGGTTTCCCGGGCGATGGCGGTGCGTTGCTTGGCAAGATAAGCGAAGTGTTCCACTTCTGGATCCTCGGCCCCTTGTATCAGCGATTTTTCCGCTTGATCCAGATCGATTTTTGCTTTTTGCAGTTCGAGTGGCGCATTCTTCTGCACATCAGGGTTGCTCTGGGCTTCAGCAAACGCGGCTCGGGCCTGCTCAAGCAAGGCATTTTCCCGAACTGGAGTGCTGCAACCAGACAGCAGCATGCTTACGACAGACACCCCGAGCAGAAACATCAAGGGCGAGGAAAATAACTTCATGGTGGTCTCCTTTATGAAAAAAATAACGGGAATGATGAGGAACGGGGTTAGCGGCTCATCTCTTGCTGTAAAACACGGATGCTTTCCTTCAGTTCCTCCACAACCTTTTGCGACTTGGCGGAGCGTGCCTTGGCTTCCGCCAGGTTGGCATCGACCATGGCCTCATCGGCGAGCCGTTTGGCTTTGAGGTTTTCTTCGCTGTCCATGGCGATTTTGGCCTGGCTCAGTTTGTCCCGCGCCGATTTAATTTCAACCGGGGCGAACTCCACGGCTCCGGAACTTTCAGCCTGGGCAATCGACTGGGCGGCCAGGGTCACCTGCTTTTCCGGGGCAGGCATCTGGGCGGCACAACCGGCCAGAACAAAGATAAACAAGGTGGCCAGACACGCCTTAAGCAACTTCCAGGTTCTCATGATCATTTTCTCTTCCCCCGCTTGTTTTATGGTTTGGGTTTTCCCACAGGATGTGTCTCCCGCGACATTTGAGCTTTTGCCTGACAGGTTCTGTTGACAAAGTTACTATCGCAACGAACGTGCCGCCGGAAAACTGTGAAACCACAGATCTCAAGATGCTGATTTTAAAAGAAAAAATGTAAAATTTCGGGAGAGTCCGGGGGAAAGCCGTCAGCGACAGCCGTCATACTTGACATATCCGTCAGATATGACGGCCTGGAATGGGAGGAGGATTGTGTTGCTTAACGGCGGATGCCGTATTTGCGCATGCGGGCGCGCAGGGTGCTGGGGTTGAGGCCCAGCAGCAGCGCCGCGCCTTTTGGGCCCTCGATGCGCCACCCGGTCTTCTTCAACACCTGGACGATGTGGTCGCGTTCCAGATCGCCGAGGGATTTGAGGTCCTGCTCCTCCTCGGGTTTCCGGAACGCATCGAACCGGTCGAGAACCTGGAGGACCGGGCCCTGGCTGGTGATGACCGCCCGCTCGATGACGTTTTCCAGTTCCCGCACGTTGCCCGGCCAGTGATAGCGCAGAAAGAGTTCGAGGGTTTCCTTCGGGACAGTGTCGATCTTCTTGCCGGTTTTCTTGGCGTACTTGGCGACAAAATACCGTACGAGCAGCTCGATGTCGTCGGTGCGCTGGCGCAGGGGCGGGATGGTGATGGGGAAAACGCTGAGCCGGTAGAAAAGGTCTTCGCGAAAGCGGCCGGCGCGGATCTCCTCTTCAAGGTTGCGGTTGCTGGCGGCGATGATGCGCACGTTGACTTTAAGGGTGCGGGGGCTGCCCAGACGCTCGAACTCGCCGTCCTGAATGCCCCGCAGACGCTTGACCTGCAGCTCCAGCGGCATTTCGCCGATTTCGTCGAGA
>NPIE01002282.1_pt2 | contig 48435 bp, 47 predicted proteins | sample 8637661 | NCBI WGS metagenome assembly NPIE01 (sample SAMN07420842, study PRJNA396082) | bioreactor metagenome | isolation source: sample BA12 brine-fed electro-methanogenic bioreactor BA | place: Japan: Kochi | collected 2016-12-09 | reverse complement strand
CCTGAACCCGAGCCTGAACCCGAACCCGAACCCGAGCCTGAACCTGAACCGGAGCTTGAACCGGAACCAGAGTCAGAGCCTGAATCTGGAAAGGGCGCAGTTGCGGACGCCCGGGCCGCACTGAGCGCTGGACAGGAAGCCCTGGCGGCTGGGGATGGTGTGCTCGCCATGGAGCAGCTGGAGCAGGCTTTACAGGGCTTTGCAGCAGCCAAGGATCAGGAGGGGAGCGCCACGACATCGGAGCTGCTCGCCATCGCGGCGCTCCAGGCGGGGGAGTATACGACGGCGGAGCACCGTTATCTGGAGGCGCTGAAAGCGCTGGAGGGGTTACAGGATCGCGCGGGGCAGATCGAGATTCTGCGCCAGCTGGGGCTGGTCTACCAGATGTTGGGGCGGGAGCAGGCGGCCCGCAGCCGTTATCACCGCGCCGACGAGCTGGCCTCCGAGTAGAACCTTTGAAAACGCCGGGGGCGGCTTCGTCCCCGGCGTTCTTTTCTGCGTCGCGCTTGACATTTGCGCTGCTTCGTGTTATAAGTGAGGACGTTACAGGCTGTGATCGGGTAAAGTACGTGTCGAAGCGGGGTTACAGAGAGCCGGAGAGGGTGGAAACCGGCACCAGCGCAGACACCGAATGGCCCCAGGAGCCTCCCGCCGAAAGCGCGCCGGTCATCAGGCCGGAAGCCGCAAGTAGTCCGGGACGGAGACGCCACCGTTATCAGGGCGCAGGGCATCGCCGCTTTGGGCCGTGCTCGACAAGAGTGAGGCTGGCTGGACTCCACACGACGCGCTTTCACCGGCGCGTTTTTTTGTGGGATGCGGTCGCCTAACGAGGGTGGCACCACGGGTGTGAATGAGCGCTCGTCCCTTCTGGGGGCGGGCGTTTTTTGTTTCCTATACTGGTTGCTGGAAGCTGGATGCTTTATCATTTACTTGTTCATTCGCTCAAGGAGGAATTAATGAACACGAACCGTAAACGGATTTTGACCGGGGATCGCCCCACGGGCAAGCTGCATCTGGGTCACTACGTGGGCAGTTTGAAGAACCGGGTGGCCCTGCAGGATGCCTACGAATGCTTCTTCATCATCGCCGACCTGCATACGTTGACGACAAAACCGGAGAAGGAGCACATCACCGGGCTGGCGCAGAATATCTACGACGTCGTGCTCGACTATCTCTCCGTGGGGATCGACCCGGAGCGCAGCGTCATTTTTCTTCAGTCGGCGGTGCCGGAGACCTACGAGCTCAACCTGCTTTTCGAGATGCTCGTGACCCTGCCCCGGCTGGCGCGGCTGCCCAGCCTGAAGGATATGGCCCGGGCCGCCAACATGGATGACGAGGCCATGCCCTTCGGGCTCATCGGTTACCCGGTGCTGCAAGCCGTCGATATTCTCCTGCCCCGCGCGCACCTGGTGCCGGTAGGGAAGGACAACGAAGCTCACGTGGAGATTACGCGAGAGATTGCCCGGCGCTTCAACTATCTCTACGGTGAGGTCTTTCCCATCCCCGATGTGATGATCGGTGAGGTGCCGACTTTGGTAGGGATCGACGGGCAGGCGAAGATGAGCAAGTCGTTGGACAACGCCATCTTCCTCTCCGATGACCGCAAAGAGGTGGAGCAGAAGGTGCGGCGTATGTACACCGACCCCAACCGCATCCGTGCCGATATTCCCGGCAGGGTGGAGGGCAACCCGGTCTTCATCTATCACGACGCCTTCAATCCCGACGTGGCGGAGGTCGAAGACCTCAAGGCGCGCTACCGTACGGGGACCGTCGGTGATGTGGAAGTAAAGAAGAAGCTGGCTCGGGCCATCAACGCTTTCCTCGATCCCATCCGGGAGCAGCGGGCGTACTACGAGCAGCGCCCCGGTCTCGTGGAGGAGATCCTCATGGAAGGAACCCGGCGGATGCGGGAGGAAGCGGAGGAGACTCTGGAGCAGGTACGGGTAGCGATGGGCTTGCCCAGTGCTGAGTTGCGCCGGGCGATCAACAACGGTGTTGAGTTCAAGTTGACCTCGTAGATACGAGGGGTTGTTCACACATCATCATAGAGAAGGAGAAGGACAATGTCTAAGCGAATTCCTGAGCGTTGGTACAATTTGATGGCCGATCTTCCCGAGCTGCCGCCCCCCGGGTTGCATCCGGTGACCCATGAGCCGCTCACGCCCGACGATCTCGCGGCGCTCTTTCCCATGTCCTGCATCGAGCAGGAGGTCAGCACCGAGCGCTATATCCCCATCCCCGAAGAGGTGCGAGAGATCTACGCGCTCTGGCGGCCCACGCCCTTGCGCAGGGCCCTGCGGCTGGAGAAGATGCTGGATACCCCGGCCCGGATCTACTACAAATATGAGGGCGCTAGCCCTGTCGGTAGTCACAAGCCCAATACCGCCGTGGCCCAGGCTTACTACAACAAGGTCGAGGGGATCACGCAGCTGACCACGGAGACGGGCGCCGGGCAGTGGGGCAGCGCGTTGGCAATGGCGGGCGCTTTCCTCGGAATCGACGTCCGGGTCTATATGGTGAGGGTGAGCTACGAGCAGAAGCCCTACCGGCGGGTGCTCATGCAGTCCTTTGGGGCCGAGGTGACGCCCAGTCCCAGTCCGGATACGAAGGCGGGGCGGGCCATTCTTGCCGCCGATCCTGATTCGCCCGGCAGCCTGGGTATCGCCATCAGTGAGGCGGTGGAGCTGGCGATGGAGGACCCGCAGACCAAGTACTCGCTGGGCAGCGTGCTCAACCACGTCCTCATCCAGCAGTCGGTCATCGGGGAGGAGGCGTTGGAGCAGATGAAGGCCGCGGGCGCCTATCCTGACGTGGTCATTGGTTGCATCGGCGGCGGCAGTAACTTCGGCGGCATCGCCTTTCCCTTCCTGGGGGAGCGGCTGCGCGAGGGGCGGAAGACGCGTTTCGTGGCGGTGGAGCCAACGGCCTGTCCCAAGGTGACGAAGGGTAAATACACCTACGACTACGGCGACACGGCCAAGCTTACGCCTCTGGTCAAGATGCATACGTTGGGGCACACCTTCGTCCCGCCGGGCATCCACGCGGGTGGCCTTCGGTATCACGGTATGGCACCCCTGGTCTCGCTCGGGAACGAGCTGGGGCTGATTGAGGCCCGGGCCTACGGTCAGCTGGGCTGCTTCGAGGCCGCGATCCAGTTCGTGCGCGCCGAGGGGATCATCCCCGCGCCGGAGACCTCCCACGCCGTGCGGGCGGCCATCGACGAGGCGCTTGACGCGAAGGAGAAGGGGGAGGAGCGTGTGATTCTCTTCAACTTCAGCGGGCATGGCTTCATGGACATGACGGCCTACCAGTCCTATCTGGAGGATGGATTGGAAGATTACGAGTATCCCCGCACGCGCGTGGAAGAGGCTTTGGCGCAGGTCCCCCAGATATAGGTCAAATAGGAATCGGGGTGGGGAAGAATTCCCCACCCCGGTCGCTTTTCTCCTCCGTTGCCGTCTGCCGCGGTCGCTAGGCCGGTAGGATGCTCACCGGAGAGCCGCGCAGGTGGCAGGACTTCAGCGCCTTCAATACCTGGTCGGCGTGCTGCTCGGAGATGTCAACCAGCGTGTGCCCCGCCTGGATGCTGATGGCGCCCACCGCCCGGCCCGGAATCCCCGCCTCGTTGGCGATCAGGCCCACGATGTCGCCGGGACGGATCCCCTGCTGCCGGCCCGCGTTAACGGTGAGCCGTCGCATCCCGGCTTCTTGGGCGCGGGACTTTCGGCGCCGATTGCGCGTATGGCGTGCCTTGTGAGAGCGTGGTCGACGCTCGGACTGCTCTTCGATCTCGGCGATCGGGTCGATGGGACGCTGCGCTTCTCCCGCGCGGGCCAGCCGGATGGCGGCGGCGGCGATGTCCAGCGGATCGCAGCCGGCGGCGTGTAGTTGCTCCACCAGTTCCCGCTCGCGGGCGTGGGCCTGCTCGGCTACCGTGTCGGCCAGCTGATCCAGGAATTCCATGTCCCGCCGGACCTGGATGGCTTCGGGCGTGGGCAGGGCATGCTGCGGGATGGGCTCTCGGGTGAACGCCTCAATGTCCCTGAGCCTGCGTCGCTCTTTCGGTGTGACGAAGGTGATGGCGATGCCCTCCCGTCCCGCCCGCCCGGTCCGCCCGATGCGATGGACGTAGCTCTCCTGATCCCAGGGGATGTCGTAGTTGATGACGTGGGAGACGTCGTCGATGTCGAGCCCGCGGGCCGCCACGTCGGTGGCGACGAGAATGTTGACGTGATCGGCGCGGAAGTGACGCATGGTCTGCTCGCGCGCGGCCTGGGCCAGATCGCCATGAAGCGCTTCGGCCTGAAAGCCCCGGCCGGTAAGGGCCGTCGCCAGTTCGGCAGCCCCGAGTTTGGTGCGGGTGAAGATCAGAACGTTGTGATACGTTTCGGTCTCCAGGAGGCGGGTGAGTGCAGCAAGCTTGTCCTCCTGGCGCACTAGGTAGTGGCGTTGGGTGGTGCTGGAAACGGTAACCCGTTCAGGGCTGGTGGTGATAGGCTGGGGCGTGTGCATGTAGCGTTCGGCCAGGCGGCGGATGCGTTCAGGCAGCGTAGCGGAGAAGAGCGCTGTCTGGCGCTGCTCGGGCATCTCATCCAGCAGCGCCTCGATATCTTCGATAAAGCCCATGCTGAGCATCTCGTCCGCTTCGTCGAGCACCACGAACCGCACGTGACTCAGATCGAGCATCCCCTTGCGGATAAGATCGAGCAGGCGGCCCGGCGTGCCCACAACCACATCGACGCCTCGCTTCAGCCGGCTGATCTGGCGGCTGTAGGATTGCCCGCCGTAGATGGGGAGCACCCGAATGCGGCGCTCTTGCCCGTAGTTATACATCGCCTGGCTCACCTGATTGGCGAGCTCGCGGGTGGGGGCGATGACCAGGGCCTGTACGCCCTCGGCCTGGATATCCAGCTGATCCAGGATGGGCAGGCTGAAGGCCGCCGTTTTGCCTGTGCCGGTCTGAGCCTGTCCCAGCACATCGCGCCCCTCCAATAGGAGCGGGATCGCGGCGCTCTGGATGGGCGTGGGCTCGGTATAGCCCAGCTCACTCACCGCTTGCACCAGCTCGGGGCGTAACCCCAAGCTCTCAAAGGTATTCTTTTTTCTCTCCATCACAGTGCTTCCTCTGTCTCCTCGGCGGCCACAGGCCCCCGGTATATCTTCTGTTTTTCGTTTCTCGCAGCAAAAAAGCCTTGCCGCACCGGCAAGGCTCTTGACTTCCACGCTGGTATTGCTTCAACTGGCGCTTCGCGCCAGGCGGTATTATAGCATGGGTGCAAAAAAGAACAATGGTCCACTTCAGAGATCCTCAGTGAGAACGCTCTTCTCTGGACAGAACGGAAAAGGGGGAGTATCATTCACAGTATCTTAAGACCCGTTACAGGAGATCATCATGGAAGCAATTCTCGATTGGGGTATCAACGTCGTCCTTTGGTTGCAGCGGTTCAGTCCTTCCCTCGACGCCTTCTTTTCATTCTTCACGCTGCTCGGGGAGGAGATGTTCTTCCTGCTCTTTCTCCCCTTTGTCTACTGGGCGCTCGATCGCAACGTGGGAGCCCTGCTGGCACTGCTCTTCATGCTCTCTTCCTATCTCAACAACGCAGTGAAGGAACTCGTGGCTCAGCCGCGTCCTTTTGAATACGACCTCCGCGTGCAGAAGCTCTTCGAGGTGGACGGATATGCGTTTCCCAGCGGGCATACACAGTCGGCCCTCGTCGTCTGGGGTTATCTGGCTTCGCAACTGCGCCGACGCTGGGCTACCGTGGTCGCGGTGGTGCTCATTATCTTCATCCCCCTTTCCCGCGTCTATCTCGGCCTGCATTTCCCCACCGATCTGCTGGGTGGCTATCTTGCCGGGGGCGTGATCCTCCTGCTCTTTCTTCTGCTGTCCCCCCGACTAACTCCCCGACTGGGCGAATGGTCCATCGGAGGGCAGTTGCTACTGGCGGCGGGCGTTCCCGCACTGCTCTTCTTCTCTCCGTACCTGAATGAGGATGCTGTCTCAGTGACCGCCACGCTGCTTGGCATGGGGCTGGGTTTCATCCTGGAGCGGCGGAGTCTACATTTCTCACCGGCAGGATCGGTGGGTAAACGTTTGCTGCGTTTTGGGCTCGGAGCCCTCGTGCTCGTGGGTCTCTGGGGCGGGCTGCGGGCCGCGTTCGCCGGACTGGAGCCGGCTTTCGTCCTGCGGGCCGTGCGCTACGTCGTGTTGGGCTTCTGGGTGGCTGCCGGTGCGCCCTGGCTCTTTCTGCGGCTGGGCCTCGCCGAGCGGGAGGCCGACAGCCCCCTGCCCGTGCTCAGCTTTCCGGCTGCGGACGAGGAGGGTAGGTCAGTAGTTCCTGGACGACGGAGCTGAGATCGCGCTTACGGGCTCGTTGCTCTATTGCCATGAAAGTCGCAGGGCTCAGGTGGGCGGCCAGCTCTTCTCGCAGCGCGATGGTTTTCACGCGCACCTCATCGAGCATCGCCGCATCCTCAGCAACCACACATAGCCATTCCAGCCCGCGCACGACAGCATCGCCGTGGGCCGCGAGCTGCGCCAGACGCACGATAACCTCGATGAGGATGGGGGTGTTGCCGGTGGCGTGGGTCAGGGCCAGCGCCTCCTGTAGCGCCCCCCGAGCCTTCTCGTGCTCGTCTAGTCGATAATAGGCTTCCCCCAGATTGTTCAGGGCGTTCCCCAGGCTGGATTGGATGTCAAATTTGCGGAAGATGTGGATGCCCTCCAGGAAGTAATCCCGGGCGCGGGCGTAGGCCCGGCCCTCCAGGGCGATACAGCCCAGGTTGTTGAGGGCTACGCCCGTGCCCCATTGATCCCCGATGTCGCGGCAGAGGGATAGGCTCTCCTGACCGAAACGCTCGGCGGCGACGTGATCGCCCTGAAAGAAGGTGGCCTGGCAGAGGCCGTTGCAGGCCTGAGAGATTCCTACCCGGTAGGCCATCTTCTGGGAGATGTGCAGCGACTCTTTGAAGGCCTCTTCTGCCTGAGCATAGTCGCCGAGCGAACATTCCACCAGCCCCAAGCTGTTGAGGGAGGCGGCAATGCCGCGCGGATCGCCGATGGTGCGGCGGATCGAGAGGCTTTCGAGGCCAACCTCCCGGGAGCCTGTGAAATCCCCCTGGTGGCGTAGTAGCAGGCAGAGATTGCTGAGGACGTTGCCCGCACCCCACGCGTCTCCGGCCTGACGGTAGCGCGCCAGACTCTCAGTAAAGAAACCTTCCGCCAGCTCGTGCTCTCCCTTCAGGAGTGCCATGTAACCCAGGCCGTTCAGCGGCAGCGCGAGCTCAGGGTCATTCTCGGGTAGGGATTGCAGGATTTCGACGCTGCGACGGAAGAGCGATTGCGCTTTATCGGCGAACTCTGTGAACTCGCAGCATTTTCCCTGGCGCGCCAACACGCGTCCCAGCAGACGTTGAGCAGCGGGAGCGGTTGCTTCTTCAAGCACCCTTGCCTCCAATGCCCTGGCGATGGAGCCGAAGAGCGCCTCCCCTTCCTGATACCAATCGCGCAAGAGGTAGAAGAGGTACAGGCTCTCGATGCCTGCATCCAAGAAGGCGATATACGTCTCTACGTCGCGTCCTTCTGCCATCTCTTCGAGCGCCCACCGGAACCCCTGACGGATGTTGTCGATCTCCACGCTGATATTCTCCAAGGTTCGGATTTGGAGGGTAGATTTGAGATCCGCCTCGCGTTGGTGGAGGAAGGAGGTGTAGTAACGGCTCTGCTCTCTGTAGATCTTGCCGGCTTCTCCCGTAGCGTCGAGCTTTTCGGCAAGGTACTGGTGCAAGAGCGGATGGAGAGTGTAGCGCTCCTCGCTGTCGACACGCAGCAGCGACTTGCGGATCAACCCGGAGAGGAGGGAGGGGGAGGCGCCTGCAATCTGAGCCGCAGCACTGCGACCGAATCCGCCCTGAAAGACGGCTAGCTGGGCTAGATGCACCTGCTCGGTGGAGGAGAGCAGGGCCCAAGAATACTCGAAGGAGGCGCGCATGCTGCGATGGCGGGGGTCGATATTGCGCAGGGAGCTCGTCAGCAGGTCACTGCTAACGGCGATTGCCTCGGCGATGTCACCGCAGGGGTGAGTGTGGACCCAAGCTGCGGCAAGCTCAAGTCCCAGCGGTATGCCCTCGACCTGACGACAGATGCGGAAGATGTCGGAGAACACTCGTCTCTCCGGTGCAAAGTGCCGGTCCACCCGTTGGGCGGTTTGGATGAAGAGGGTTACGGCGCTGTGATGTTCACCGTGGAGTTCAGCCATCTCTGTTTCAGGATAGGTCAGCCCCTCCAGGCGATAGACATGTTCTTCACGCAGGTTGAGGCGCTCGCGGGACGTGGCCAGCAGCGATACCCCCGGTGCCCGCGTAAGAAGGGCCTCGATCAGACCGCACTCCTGCAACAGATGGTCGAGATTGTCCAACGCCAGCAGGATCTGCTTTTCGCGCAAGTAGTTCAGCAGCTGCTCGTCGGGATTCCGTGGCCCTTGAAAGGAGAAGCGGAGCGCCTGGGCGATGGCGTAACCGATGTGGGCGGCGGAGTCCACCGCGGCGAGGGAGACGAAGGCGGTACCGTGGGCAAACAGACCACGTTGCTCTTCCAGGACCTGCAGTGCCAGCCGGCTTTTGCCCACCCCACCGGGGCCGACCAACGTCACTAGGCGGATACCGGGATGGGCGAGTAGCTCGCCCAAGTCGGCCCGTTCTTTTTCCCGTCCGACGAAGGGGGTGGGGGCGGGGAGGACGTGGTGAGGCGCCGGCGGGCTGACGGACAGCCCCGCGCGGATGCGGTCGCGGAGGATATCCGTAGCGGGTGAAGGCTCGACGTCCAGCATCTCTGCCAGCGCGTGGTGACACGCTTCGTACTGGGCCAGCGCTGCGCTGCGCTGGCCCGTCAGGGTCAGGAGACGCATCAGCTGGCGGTGGGCCTCCTCGCACCACGGCTCCAACTCCACCTGTTGCCAGGCGTAGTGCTGGGCCCGGGTGTACTCACCTCTCCGCTCGTGGTAAATCGCCAGAAGTTCTAAGGCGCGCATGGCCTGCTGGCGCAGCCGGTCGCGCTTGAGCAGCGCCCATTCCTCGAAGGGCGCGCTATCCGGTAGGAAGAACTGATCGAGGAAATCGCCCCGGTAGAGCACAGCAGCTCGCTCCAGCCGCTCGAGGCAAGGCCGGCAGGTATCAAGGGAGCGGTGTGCGTGTACCCGGCAGGCGTCGATCAGGGTGGTGAAGAGAGCCACATCCAACCAGACGCCGGCGGTTGAAAACTGCACCTGTTCCTGTTGGGCCAGGAGCCAGGGAGAGGCGGGGTCCTCGTCCTTCAGGGCGCGGCGGAGGCGCAAGAGAGTCTGGCGCAGCGACTGCCGGGCCCGCCGCTGAGAAAGATCAGGCCAGAGGAGCCCCGCCAGCATATCTCGGCGGTGGGAACGGCAGGATTCCACGGCCAGATAGGCCAACAGCGCGCGGGCCTTATCAGTAGCAAAGCCGGTGACCTCGTCGCCGTCCAACATCGCCTGGAAGGGGCCAAATAGATATAGCGCAAGACGGGCCATAACAACTTTCCAATCGGGATTAGGCCGTTCCAAGAAAATAACCTATCCAGGTTTTGACGCCGGCGCGGGAACTTTCTTAATAATGTAGCGCACTTTAAATCTTGGAACTACCTTAGCTGCAATCTTCAGGGTTCGTAAAAGGACACTTCCCGCCAGTAAGCCGAAGACGAGCGTTGCAAGCTGACTAAATCGGGAGGTTATTAAGTTTTCGGCCTCACTAGGTGGAAAGTGATGTTGCTACAGGTAGAGGCCAGTGATTGTCCGTCTGTGGTAGTTGGGTAGGAACACCCTTTCGAATCGCGAAAGGGTTACGTAACAATTATACACCCTTCGTTGGTGCCGGACAATAGATTCTCCTGGGGGGCATTCGTAGCAGTTCAGCGGGCTTCTGCGTCCCCTGTGAGGCTCGGGGTGCAGAGCGCTTGCTTCGTCACCCCCGGGTGAATGCCTGGCTCGCGCTTCANNGTAGCGCGATTTCGGTCAGCGACCCTGCTACGAAATCCCCTGGGGCCGCACGTTTTGCTCTCGCTTGTGACACCTTTGTGACGCCGGTTTGATAAAGTGGAAGCATGACCAGAGGAAGAGCTATAGACCGAGAAGGTTATCCGGCGTATCTGCTGCGCATGTGGCGTGTGGGCCCGGGTATCGGGGGGTGGCGGGCGACGTTGGAAAACGCCGCCACAGGAGAAAGGTACGGCTTCTCCAGCCCTCAGGCTCTCTGCGCGTGGGTGTGGGCGCAGGCCGAGGAGTCGAATCTCGGTTCCTCTCTCCGTCTAGAGGGTGATCGGGAACGTTGAGCGGGCTCCCTCGGGTTGGGGTTGAAGGCGGTTCTCGTAAACTGTGGATTTCATGAAAGGAGAGTGCTATGGTACGCAGATCGTTTATGTACTGGACAGCTCACGTCCTGTTGATGCTGGCCTTGTTGAGCGGGCAATCGGGCATGGTGGCGGCCTATCCGCTGGCAGATGTTTCGGTCTCCGCCTCGGTGGAGGCCACCCCCCCTTCTACAATTACGGCGGTGGTACCCCCTTCCTCTCTCACCAGTGATACCTACTGGGCTATCGAAACCGTTGATCCTGCCGACGGAGCGGGCTGGTTCTCCTCTCTCGCTCTCGATGCCGATGATTACTTGCACGTCAGCTACAGCTACCGGGTGGGTTCCAACTGGGGGCTGCGCTATGCAACCTTCGAGGGTGCTGCCTGGATCACCGATACGGTGGATGCCAGTGGTAGTGTGGGCCTCTATAACGCCCTCACGCTCGACGGGAGCGCTCAGCCCCACATCAGCTACTTCGACCAGACCAACACCGCGCTCAAGTATGCGTACTGGTATCGTGGCTCCTGGTCGACCGTCACGGTGGATGATAGCGCCGACGTTGGAATGTATACGTCGATTGCCTACTCTTCATCCGACGGAAACATTCATATCAGCTACGCCGACGAGACCAACGGCGCGCTCAAGTACGCACGCTGGAATGGTACGGCGTGGAGCTACGACATGGTGGACGACAGCGGTGCCGATGTGGGAACGCATACATCGCTGGCTCTGTATGGGGTAATTCCGCGTATTGTCTATCGCAACGCCGCGAACAACTCGCTGAAGCGGGCCAGTTACCGGACAGGATCTCCCCCCTCTTGGGCCATCTCGCAAATCAACGCTTCCGGTGACGGGGGCGAATCCACGTCAATGGTGATGGCGCCGGGCGGCCTGGAGCGCATCAGTTACTCCAATGGCAGTCAGGGCGTGCGTTACCTCTACCGTGAAAGCGGGAGCGTGTGGCACGATGAGCTGGTGGTCGCCGACAACGGCGAGTTCATCCCAACCGCGCTGGCGCTGGACGCGGACGGCTACCCTCACATCGCGTACGTGGCCTACGTCGGCAGCGAGCACCTGCTACGCTACGCCGCCTTCAACGGTTCAACGTGGGACATCGTAACAGTGGACGATAGCGGCGAGGTGGGCGCCGACTCGATTTCGCTGGCTATCGACGGGGAAGGTGTCCCCCACATCATCTATGCCGATGGTACCCATGGCCTCCGGCACGCCTGGTTGGCGCCCACCCCTGACCTCATCGTGACTGATATCTGGGAAGTCGAGGGAGAGGTCCGTTGCCAGGTACAGAATGTGGGGGAGGGTCTGGCTCCCGCCGGGCACATCGCCCAACTGCACGTTGACGGTGTGGGCAGAGGCAGCGTCGTGATCCCTGGGGCGTTGGCCTCCGGCGAACGCTACAACGCCGTCATCCCCGATTACGCCTACAGTTGCAGCGGGATGCAGGATACGGTGCGCCTCGCCGCCGATTATACCGCTGTCGTCGTCGAGGCTGACGAGACGAACAATGTGCGCGAGGAGATCTGGGATTGCGACACCACCGCCCCGCAGATCATTTCTGGTCCAGCAGCCACCAGTGTGACGACCGACTCAGCCGTCATTCAGTGGAACACCGACGAGAACAGCGACAGCTGGGTCTATTACGATGCCACCGCCAGCGGATACGGCACACCTGAGTTCGACGAGGGGACGGTCACCGCGCACGAGATAGCGCTGACCGGGCTGGAGCCGGGGACCCTCTACCGCTACCTGGTCGAATCTAACGATCTCACCGGCAACCGCGTCACCAGCGAGGAGTTCTTCTTCGAGACGCTCGCGCCGCCCTCTGAACCCATCACCGGCACGCTGAGCATCACGCGCCGCGAGGGCCGTTATCCCGTCTACGACTTCACCGTTGTCGTCAGCGACACGAACCGGCTGGCATCTGGCGGCAAGCCATCGCCTTCGGCTGCCGTTTTCTCCTTGGCCGACCGTGTGATCGGAACATCCTACGTCGCCCAGCCGGGAACCGGCGGGAGCACCGTGTATACCCTGGCGATCTATCCAGGGGTACAGGGTTTTACACGGCAAGATTTCTTCGTTCCGGCGCAGGCGATGGCGCGCGTGCGACTGCCGGATAGAGTGGAGATCGAGGTTCACGAAGCCTTTACCCCGCCCTGGGAGGAGCGTCCCATCGAGGTGTCACTGATGACCCCCTGGGAAGGCGCGAGTTACACTGGCGATGATACGGGACACCTGCCGGCAGGTTATGATATTCAGATTTTCGTCGAAGCGATGGAATACGAATGGGAGTGCGAGTGGATCACCTTCCGCGATATGGACCCGCTGGCGATGCCGCCCAACTGCAATGACGTCGCTCGGCAGGTGGGGCGGGTGGATATCTACGTCGATAACGTGCTGGTCCACACCACGAACACCCCCTGGAATGCCTACATCTACAAGTTCGACTATAACGCCGGTGGGCTCGCAGCCGGCGCTCACACCGTCAAGGTCGTGGCCGTGGCCAGCGATGACCCCACCCACCAGGTCTCCTTCGAGCGCACCTTCTGGGTCGAAGCGGGCAGCCACAACCTCAACGTCCAGCGGACGGTGACGCAAGACGGCAGCTTCTTCGACGTGGAGTTGGAGATCTCGCTCGCCGCTAATGCGAACAGCCCGGTGCTGATCGACTACATCGAGGACTACGTCCGCGAGTTCATGCCGGCGCCCGTCGAATTGCCCCTCTATACGGTCTCGGTTGACAGATACCCCATCTATTCCGGAGCCGGTGCGCGGACGGGCCGCGTCCTGATCGACCTTACCGGCGAGAACGGCTGGAGGCATTTGGCGCCGGGTACCTCGTTTACGGTCAACTATCAGGTGGTGCCCATCCTCCACGAGGACGGGGTGGCCGACCCCAAGATCGGCCATTTAGACACTAGAGTTCACTACTTCAAGTCGGGCCAGCCTCTGAACACCGAGTTCCGGCGGACGTGGTTCTCCGCTGCGGCGGTGCAGAGCGCGGTGAGCGCCTCCGATTACATCATCGCTACGAATCCCTCCCGGCTCAAGGCCATGTATAACGATAACGACGTCTACCAGCTCTACGGGAGTATGGCCCGCCTGGCACTGGTGCGCAACGGCGTGCTGGGCTTCATGGACACCTACGACACGAGCGTCCTGGACAGCTTGCTCAATCTGGGCGGCTACTGGTCGGAGTCGCTACATCCGAACTTCCGACAAACATCGGGCAACCACGCCTACGTGCTCATCGTCGGCGAGTCTGAGGTCGTGCCGGCCTTCAGCAATTACAATTACGACATCTGTTGGAGTATCCCTGGCAGCACCTTCTCCTGCTCGAAGAGCGACAACGACGTACACTATCACGATCAATGGTACTCCAGCATCGAGGCCCCCGGCAACCCTGAGTTGAACCTGGGGCGCATCATCGGCAATTCGGCGGCGCAGTTGCGAATTCCCATCGAGACCAGCATCGGTGTGAGTCAGGGCTGGCCCGGCTATAACTACGCGGTGCCGGGAAAGGCTCTCGTCGTAGCGGAGTCAGATGCGGACGGGTTCTGGGCCAGCGCGCAGTCGATCCAGAACCTGCTGAGTGCGCAAGGGTGGGATGCAGTACCGCTCAAGTTGCCCGATCAGAACCCGGCCAATGTGCTGCACGCCCTCCTCGACGATGGTTGGAGTGTGATCCACCTGAGAGGGCACGGAAGTCCCGGTAGTTGGGGAAGATCTTCCCTATCCGCCGGTTCTCCGGTGGATTTGGGGGACTACGCCCCCTTCGTTTTCGGTACCACCTGTCTGACCGGCAACTATGAGGGCAATAGCGATAACAGTCTGGCCGAGAAACTTCTGCAGTGGGGGGCGAGTGTCTACATCGGGGCGACTCAGGTCTCACCGGGAAGCGTTAACTCCGGCTACTCCAATTGGTTCTACGAGCACGACTGGAACCCCGAGAGCGGAGAAGCTATCGGACGGGCCTTCGCCCAACTGGAGCGCGATAAGTATAAAAAGCCGGGCTTGCTGGGTCTGGATTACGATTGGGGGCGCTTCTGGGTGGTCGAGTACAATCTCTACGGAGATCCCAAGTTTGGCGCCTCGGCTCCGACGGTGGCTGCTCAGTTGGCGCCAATGGTCATGAGCGCGCCCATGACCACCCTTCACGTTCAGGTACCGGCCTACGTCGTCACCTCCACGGTCGACGGCTTCGACGCGGTGGCGATCCCCGGTGGCGGGATGCTTCTGGAAGGAGGGCTGCCTCAAGTGCCCTACTGGAGCGTCACGCTGGATTACGCGCCCGGCTACCGCGTGCAGGATGTGTCCCTGACCGCACGGGCGGGCCAGGCCCTCACCACGGGCCTCACGCTGCCGGTGACGGAGATGGTCCCCGCCTCCGGCCTTCAGCTGACAAGTGGGCAGCTGGCACCGTTGCCGCGCGTCGAGGACGATGACTGGTTCCCTAGCCTGGACAAGGTCTACGACTGGCACGTCGTCCAGAATCCCGATGGCAGCTCCGAGCTCATCATCGACCTCTTCCCCTTCCACTACCAACCGGCGACGACCAACGTCGAGTGGCACGATGACTTTACCTTTGCCATCGAGGTCATCAGCACCTCGGTCAGCATCGACTACTTTGCGCTCGACGGGGCTTCGCATGCGCTGGGTGAAGAGGTGGCGGCCGAAATGTGGCTGGATAACTCTGGCGTGGCTCAAGATGTGATCGTCGCTGCCACCGTGCGCGACGCCGTCTCGGAAGACGTCGTCGTTGACGGCTTGGCCCTGCGCGCGCTCCACGACGCAGAGGGCATCTCCTACTATGCCTTTGCCTGGGACAGCAGCGGTCTCGCCTCTGGCCAGTACGTGCTGTGGGTGGACGTGTTTGATGTGGACGGCAACCTTCTGGACAGCACGGGCCGCACGTTCCGCCTGGGCGCTCCCGCCGCCGAGATCACCGCCTTCAGCGCCACGCCCGGCCTCTTCCAGCCCGGTGATCCCATCGCCACCTCGCTGACCCTTCACAACTCCGGCTCGGTCACCATCACCGGCGAGGCCATCATCCAAGTGCAGACGGGCAGCGGGCTCACCGTAACGCAGACCTTCACCCACGCGGTGACAGCGCTGGCCCCGGATGCCACCGTGGTGCTCAATGATCTGTGGGATACTACCGACGCGGCGGAGGCGGAATACCGCATCATCGGCTACCTCAAGTATGACGCACGCACGACAGAGATCGAGACGGTTTATGTCGCGACGCGCGCCTACGTCTACCTTCCCCTGGTGCTCCGGCAATGACCCTGCTTTGAGATAACCGAACCGCCGGGACTCATCATCCCGGCGGTTCGGTATCTCGAGTGTTATTCCACCAGCAGGTAGCCGGCCTCGGAGACCGCTGTGCGGAACTCAGGGAGTCCCACTTGGTTGGGCTCGTATTGCACCTGGGCAATCCCCTGCGTGAGATCGACCTCTGCCTTTTTCACACCTTCCAGGCCTTGCAGGGCCTGGGTCACGTGCTTGACGCACATCTGACAACTCATGCCTTCGATTCGTAACGTCGTCTCTTTCATTCGCTATCCTCCTCAACTAATCGTCCGCTCTCTCAACTTCAACTCGTAGGTTCCAAACCGGTTTCCGGGGTGGGCGGAGGCTGGCAGATGGGACAGAAGTAGGTGCTTCGCTGCCCTTGCACCACCCGCCGGACGCCATAGCCGCAGCGCGTGCAGCGCTCCCCCTCGCGGTCGTAGACGACGAGGGCGCGCTGGTGATGGCCCAATGCTCCATCCGGATAGACGTACTGTCGATCCTGAAGGCTCGTCCCCCCGTTGGCGATTCCCGCCTCCAGGGAAGAGATGATGGCGCGGTGCAGTCGCTTGATCTCCTCTGGGACGAGGGTATCTGCGCACCGCAGCGGGTGGATTCTTGCGTGCCAGAGGGCCTCGCTGGCGTAGATGTTACCCAGCCCCGCGATGAACGCCTGGTTCAGCAGCAGGCGCTTGATCTCCGCCCGGCGTCCCTCCAGACGGCTTGCGAGCCTCTCCAGCGTGAAAGTGGGGTCGAGGGGCTCTGGTCCCAGCCATCCCACGACCTCTTCGGGATCGGTCACCAGGTAGAAACGTCCGAACTTCCGCATATCGACGTAGCTCAGCCAGGTCTCGTTGTCCAGCCGGAAGAGCGCTCGCGTATGGGGATCTTCCCCCGGGCCTTCCCCCGCTCTCCGCACCAGGAACTTACCCGTCATGCGCAGGTGGACGATGAGCGTCTCGTCGCTGCCGAGGTGAAAGAGCAGATACTTGCCCCGCCGGCTCACGGCTTGAACGCGCTGCCCCTGGGTCCGCGCTCGGAAGCTCTCTGGCTTCGGGCGATCCACCACGCCGGGCCACAGCAACCGAATCTCCTCCAATCTCCGGTCGAGCAGATGGGGGCGGAGTTTGCGGGCGATGGTTTCTACCTCGGGCAGTTCAGGCATCAGTCCACGAACTCCCGCACCTCACCGCCCGGCATCTGGCGCCAACTATGCTTGTTGACATCGTGCACCCGGCCTGGCTCGATTTGGGCTTCGTCGGAGTAGCCACGTGTCTCCCAGTAGCCTGGGATCGAACGGTCGAGGAGCTCCACGCGCACAACGCTTTTGGCCGATTTGTAGCCCCAGAGATAGGGCACGAAGCCCCGGATGGGGCCGCCATAATCAGAGGTCAGCGGTTCCCCGTCGAACTCATAGGCGAGGAGGGTGCGCTCGCGCAGCGCCACCTCCAGGGGAATAGCCGTGGTGTAGATCTGGCGATAGGAGTAAAAATTGACGTGGGTGGCTTCCGCCTTCAGGCCGACCACCTCGAAAAGATCGTTCAGATGTACGCCGCCCCAGACGCCCCGCACCGACCAGCGGGTGACCGAGGTGAGGCGAGCGTCGGCGGTGCGCCGGGGCAGGGCCAGCAGCTCGGCGAAGGAGAAGGCCTTAGGCTTCTCGACCAGCCCATCCACCGACACCTCCCATCCCTTTCGAGAAAGGGGACCAGGATGGCCCTCGGCCCAGAAAATGGGCGTGTGCATCGTCTTAAGTTTGCTCACTCCAACTCCTCAGGTCAAAAGTGTGAGCCAGCTCGAGATTGAGCTGGCTCACACACTGCTCACTTCACTTACTGCTCCCAGGTCGTCCAGACTTTCCCTACCAGCTCCTCGCCCGGTCTCAGCGTCGCCTGCCCAGGATGCCAGCAGGCGGGCAGTGCCTCGTCCTTGCGGGCGTACACGTACTGCGCCCCCTGGATCAGGCGGAGCATCTCGTCCACATCCCGTCCCATGGATTCATTGAGTACCTGCGCTACCTGAAGAATGCCGTCAGGATCAATGAGGAAAAAGCCCCGCAAATCTACCCCCTCTTCGGGGTCGTAGACCAGGTACATCTCACCTACCTCGCCCCCCTTGTCGGTGAGCATGGGGTAGGGTAAGCCGCCATCCACCATCTTCGAGAGCTCGTGCTCCTGCCAGGCCTTGTGGACCTCTGGAGAGTCCACGCTGAACCCCAGTACTTCGACCCCCACTGCCTTGAACTCGTGGTAGCGTTGGGCTACGGCGACGAGTTCGGTCGGGCAGACGAAGGTGAAATCGCCGGGATAGAAGAAAAGCACCACCCATTTACCCTGGTAGTCTTCCAGGGAGAGCGTCTTGATCTTGCCTTGTACCAGTCCCTTGACGGTGAAACCCGGGGCCGGCTGTCCGACTTGTGCGTAGTAATACTCGTTTTCCACAGTTCCTCCTTAATCATTGGGTGGCAGGCGGCAAGGAAACCCACTGCCGGGTGAACTTTCCGACTCCAGTGCAAGCAGTCCCCAGGTGCAAGAGCTGTGGACGGAGCCCTGGTAGGTGCGGTCAGCGCGGATAACCGAAGATGGATTCGTATCGCTGCATGACGGTCGTGAAGTGTCCTCTTTCGGCTGCTACCAGATTGTTGAAGAGATCACTTGCCTGGGGATCTCCCACCTGCTTGGCACTTTTCTGGTAAATCTCGATCGTCTTATCTTCTGCGGTGAGGGCGAAGAGGAGCACATCTTCCAGGCTTGGATCGTCACCCAGCGTTTCTGTAAGATCTTGCCGAGGGAAGATGGGCTGTTCCATATCCACAGGCTCCACGCCTTCCAACTCGGGAATGACACACCAGCGCTCGTCACATAAAAGCGAAGCGTACTCTCGCTGAAGATAGTTGTAGTGTTTCAGCTCGTCGTCCGCCAGGCGGCGGAACATGTCCGCGGCTTCAGGTTCGTCGCTCATCTTTGCGGCTTGAAGGTAGAAGCGACGTCCGTCCTGTTCTAGTTTCATCGCCTTGGTGAGAATGTCCAACCAGTCCATGCTGTGCCTCCTTCATTTGTGAGATCGATTATCAAGTGCGTGTTGTATTTAGAAAACAACCATCTTAATTATATCTAAATTGCTGCACGTGTCAATCATGCCGCCAGCGTGCGTGCTGTAACAAAACAGCGGTCTCTGGAGATCAGCGCATCCAGAAACCGCTGTCGATAGCAGCCGGGATTACGTTACTCGAGAATGCAGAAGGCGTCGGGGCGCCGGATGCGCAAGGTGAGGCTTTCCGAGACGCTCATCTCCATCCGGGTGCCTACCGGCCCGATAAACCCTACCGTCATATCCTGTCCGAGTATGATGGAAGCGAAATGCCGACCGGTGGAGATCAAAATGCCGCCCTCTTCGAGCAAGGGGGCTTTGTAGATTCCCTCGGTGACCATCTGTTGCAGGTGCTCCATCTCAGTGTGGTGGCGCTGTCCATAGAGACGGAAGAGCAGATTGTAGCGCTGGGGCGCCAGGGCTAGGGTATAGGGGCCGTGGAAGCCTGCTTGATCCAGTTTGGTGATTGCCTGGACCAGGTCGTTAGCAGCTGTGCCTACCTCATCCCATGACGACAGCTCCAGCCGGTTGGCCTCCTCGACGGTCATCAACCCATCCATGCCCTCGGCCCCGTTGAAGATAAGATCATCCTCCATCCGGGCCACCTTGATGGCCGCGTCGGCCACCGGGCGTACGTCCAGATTCAGATGATCGCGCTCATAGGCCGCCAGGTCACGCAGTCCGAGCGTGAAATCCTGGTAGAGCCACGCCAGGGGCAACATTCCTCCCACAATCAAACCGGATTCCCCGGGCTCGTCAGGATCGGGCAAAGGGATCGCCTGTACACCGAGACCATAGGGGCCTTCGACTTCCAGCAGCCTTCGTCCTATCAGCTGCGATTTTGCGGCCTGAACCATGGCCCCGTCCAACTTTTGCCATACGTCCGTCTCAAAAGGGGCATCTTCACGTGCCAGATACTTGTTTGCCATCGACTCTCCTTTCAATTTCTTCCGAATAGAATGCGACCTTACTTCATTGATCCGATGGTTGCTGCTTCGTCTGAGGCTTCCCCTGCGGGCGCGCTCGGCCAGCCCATCTCGGCAGCCATCTCCCGCACCTCTTCCCGACCGCTGACCACCCACTCGGCCTCGTCTTCGGCCAGAATTTCCAGCAATTCCATGAACTCACCGACGTGTTCTCGTTCCTCGTTGGCGATGTCAATCAGGACCTGCTTCGCCAGGGCGTGATCGGTGGCGTCGGCGTGGGCCATGTAAAGATGGATGGCCTCGTGTTCGGCGGCGATGTTCAGCCGAATGGCACGGATCAACTCCGATTTGGTGAGCTTCCGTTCCGGTACTGTGCCGCTAAAGGGATTCACAAACTCAGGCATAGGTGGTACTCCTTTCAGAAAATAGATTCACGGTTACATTGATTGTATCGGTGCGCGAGGATATGTCAAAAGGCGCATCAATTATCTGCGACACGAAGGGGGTAGCGAGCCGCTACCCCCTCATCTCCATCCTTCCGCGTCCCGCGCCTCTATCTGAGGACGATCTCCGCGGTGTTTTCCCACACGCCGTGGATGTTGCAGTACTCCAGGGCGATCAGGGTGCCGGCTTCCTTGACCGTCATATCCAGCGTGACGATGGGATTTGCCAGCACGGATCCTTCATTGGGCCCCTGAACCGATTCGGCGTGAGCCACGAAATCGAAGTGCCCGACCTGGTGAATGAACTTCCCGCCCTCGGGCTTGAAGTAGACGTCGATCCACTGAATGTGGTGCTCCGTGGTGTTGGGATGAGGGATCTCCTTCCCCACACTAACCGTCACCTGGAACGACTCACCGGCCTTGATCTCTACCGGTAATTCAATCACGGGTACGTGCTTTTCGTGCTTCCAATCATCGTGTTTAATGGTATCGGCAAAATTCATGGGTTACCTCCTGGCTGGCGATATAGATACTAATGGTTGGTATATTACTGCTATGTTGGAACCTCAATCTGAGGTGGGAATGCAAAGCTGGCGTCCGGCAACGATGTAGTTGAGGTTGTAGATGCAGTTGCAACGGGCCAGGGTCCACATGTTGACACCGTAGTGGAGGGAAATCCGGGTCAGGGTCTCGCCCCAGGCGATGGTGTGATAGCTGGCGCACTCACAATCTCCACACGGGGGGGGGACGGGCGGGGTGCCGTTGGGACACTGCCGGACGCACGTTGGGCCTGGCGGGATGGTGCGGGGCACGTTGGGAATGCGCAGTGTGGTGCCCGGATGGATGCGATTGGGGTAGAGAAGGGCGTTGGTCGTGATGATAGCATGCGGGTCCACACCGTAGGCACGCGCGATGCAGTAGACCGTCTCTCCCGGGCGCACGACGTGGTGACAGATGATTTCAGCTTGCGCGGGGCGGGCAGAGACTCCAGGCACGAGGGTCAACATCAGCAGTACTACCACCAAAGAGAATACAACCCGTTTCATGTGTGACCTCCTTTCAATAAGTGGGGCAAGGACTCTACTTCAAGGATACAACAAATTCAGGAAAAGCGCAACTTTTTTCGAGTCTGGAGGCCTTCTGTTCCGAAAGAGGGCGCCTTGCAGAAACGGTGACCAGGCTTTTCGCCTATACGGCGTCCCCGATCAGAATCCCCAGCAGACTGACGATGACCCCCAGATGGAGTAGGAGATCCACCTCCGCCAACCAGCCGATGAGCGGCCATGCCGGCAAGAGACGGACGATGAAGTTGATGAGAATCAGGATTACTCCGACGAGCACAGGTAGACCTTTGTGTCGAGCCAGGAACTCGCTCGCGTGTTTGAGCCATTCAATCAGGGTGCGGTCCATCCTGCTTTTGCCTCCTTCATGGGTCAGTCTGATCGGGACATGGGGGGTGCATCCCGCCCTCATTGTACCATAGGCCCCAGCCGGGGCAAAGCTCGTGTCGGAGGCGCCCTTTCTGTATTCAGGGCTTGCTTGTTTTAGAAGATAGTTATAGTAAAATACCTGGGTGGAAGAGCGAAGTCGGAAGAGCTATGCCGACTTCGCTGGTTTCAGCCTAACCCTTTCAATACAACTTTGAGGAGATGATCATGTTGGAGATAGGTAGCCGAGCACCGGAGTTCACGCTCATTTCGGATGTGGGAGAGGAAGTCAGTCTCTCCGATTTTCGCGGGCAGAAGGTAGTGATCTACTTTTACCCCAAGGCCGATACCGCCGGCTGTACCAAGCAGGCGTGCGCCGTCCGCGACCACTACCCCCTCATCGCGGAACAGAACACCGTTGTCATCGGCATCAGCCCTGACAGCCCCGAGGAGCTGGTAAAATTCCGGGCTAAGTACGAACTGCCCTTCATTCTGCTCTCCGACCCGGAGCACCAGGTCGCGGAGGCTTATGGGGCTTGGGGGCTGAAGAAGACGTTCGGCAAGGAGTACGAAGGGATCATTCGCAGCCATATAGCCATGGACGGCGAGGGGCGGATCATCGAGGGGCAGAATAACATCAAGCCCTTGACCACCGCCGAGCTGGCGCTCAAGATCATTGCGATCTGAGCGAGGGTGCTTCTACGTGGAGCCGGGATATTTCCCGGCTCCAACGCTTTCATGGGCTGGAGGAGGAGGGCGCCCGACTCACCGAGCTTCAGCCTTGAAAGGCGACGCCTCAAGGGAGGGGAATCCCCAGGGGGCGCAGCAGTAACTCCAGGAAGGAGACCGGTGCGAACCAGAGGTAGATGCCCAGCACCAGAAAGAGACAGATGAGCAGGGTGAGCACGGCGAGGGTGACGTAGATCCACGGCGCTGTTTCCGAAGGGGGCGTTGTGGGTACCGCTTCTCGCTCCGGTAGTGGCGCCTCCTGTGGTGGGAGGGGCGAGGGAGGGGTAGTGACGGGGAGGAGCGAGATCAGCCGAAAGTGGATGGTCTCTCCCAACGAGAAGCGCTGGTCGTCTTCCAGGCGTACGGGACCTTCCACACGTTCACCGGCGATCCACGTGCCGTTGGTGCTTCCCAGGTCCCGTAGGATGACCGTTCCCAGCGGTGAGACACCTATCTCCACGTGCTGGCGGGAAATGGCAGCATCGTCGAGGACGATGGTGTTCTTCGTCCCGCGCCCCAGGGTGATGTGACCCGGCCTGAGGGGGAAGATGGTCCCTGGCTCTGGTCCCTGCTCCATCAACAACGCCCACTTGAATTTCCTCGGCACTTCTTCCAACGGCTCCTCCTCCCCTGAGTATGCCGCAACGCTTTCTCTTGTCAACTGCCGTCCAGGGACTATACTTAGGGGCAAGAGTCGGCATCTCTGGATAGCGGTCGGCACAGGAAGGGGGCGGTGCCCGGCTATCCACCGGGCGCGCGTCCACGGGGAGGTAGAAGATGGCAGAGATTATCGTCGACGGACATCTCGATCTGGCCTACAATGCCCTCGTGCTGGAGCGGGATCTGCGACAGCCTCTGGGGCAGATACGGCAGCAGGAGCGCCGCGTGCCGCCCCCCGGCAGGGAAGCTGGAACCTGTCTGGTGACGCTGCCGGCCCTGCTTGACGGGCGCATCGCCGTCGTGGGGGGGAGCCTCTTCGTCGCCCCTGCCTGGAAGCGCTGGCAGGACGAAGCACAGGTCTACCACACCACTGAGGAAGCCCATCACCAGGCCCTGGCCCAGCTCGACTTCTACCGCCGCCTCGCCGATGAGGAGCCGCAGGTGCGCCTGCTCCAGGAAAGTGCCGATCTCGAAGGCGTCCTCGCTTCGTGGGAGACAGAGAGGCCGATGGTGGGTATTTTTGTGATGATGGAGGGAGCCGATCCCCTGCGCACGCCCGACGAGGTCGGGTATTGGGTAGAACGGGGCCTGCGCGGTGTCGGCCTGACTTGGGCGGCAGGCACCGCCTACGCCGGCGGCAATGCCAATCCCGGCCCGCTCACCGATGCCGGACGGGCGCTGCTCGCCGTGATGGCTGACTTCAACCTGCTGGTGGATCTCTCCCATCTCTGGGAGGAGGCCGCTCATCAGGTGCTGGATCGTTACCCGGGCCCTGTCGCCGCCTCCCACGCCAATCCCCGGGCCTTCGTAGATTCACCGCGCCTGCTCTCCGACCCTCTGATCCGGAGGGTTGCCGAGCGAGACGGGGTGGTGGGTATTGTCCCCTACAACGTCATGTTGGAGCCCGGATGGAAGCGGAGCGATCCCCGCCCTGATCTCTCTCGCGTCGTTGAGGCCATCGATTACGTCTGCCAGCTCACCGGCAGCGCCCGCCACGCGGCGCTGGGCTCCGATTTCGATGGTGGCTTCGGAGTCGAAGCGATCCCCGCCGGTCTTGACAGTATCGCGGATCTTGGTAGGATAGCCCCAAGGCTGCGGGTACGCGGCTACCATGAGGCGGACATCGGCGCCATCCTGCAGGAGAACTGGTTACGGGTCATGGGCCGGACTTTGGAAGCCTTCTGAACTTTGAATTTGCGCTCTGAGTTAGATATGGTATCATACCGTCAGATACCCTACTGTGTGCGTGATGCCGGTTTGGGGTTTTGAGCCAACACCTTGATAAATGGGAGCTGGAGTCCTGATGGGGCGGCGATAGCCTACGGGCAAGGCCAAACTATCGGCAGGCTACCCACCTGCGATTGCAGGGTCAAAACCGTCGGCGCACGGCACGGTGGGGCTGAATAATCGAGCCGCTACTGAATAGGTAGCGGCTCTTTTGTTGTGGGTTCGGGAACAGATATTATGTCAAGTCCCCTTGACTTTCCCGCTTCGCTATGTTATTCTGCGCATACCATATTCGAAATGCACCTCCCTTGCATCACCTGGAGGTGACACTATTGGGCAGTGTGGTAGCGGCAGGCAGAGGGCTCCCTGAAACCAGGGGCTCACGAAGACGTTTTTGGGGGCGGACACGGCTTTGCTCCCGATTTCGGTAAGCCGCCCACGCCATCTGCCTGACAGCTAGAGGACGAGAGACTGAATGTACTGGGAACGGGTCACCGAAGAGATATTCGTTTTTACGAGTGAGCGATATGCCCTCGTCAATTCATCCGCGGTGTTGACAGAGGAAGGGGTCGTCGTTATCGACGCCCTGCCCTTTCCTGATGAGGCCCGGCAGATTGCTCGCTTCCTCGAGGTGCGCGGGCAGGGGCGGTTTCATTCTCTACTGTTGACCCACCATCACATGGATCACGTCTACGGCCTCTTTGCCTTTCCCCAACACCTCGACGTGATCGCCCACGAGCTCACCCGGCAGAAGCTGCTGGAGGTAGGGGAAACCTCGCTGGAGGAGGCCCGGGAGAGCGATCCGGCCTTCGATGAGGTCACCTTGCGCTTCCCCACGGTTACCTTTAATGAGGACCATATCTTCCTCGGCGCCGGGGAGCGGATTTTCCGCCTGCTGCGTCTGCCCGGGCACACCGAGGATAATATCGGGATCTTCCTTGAAGACGAACGTATCCTTTTCTCCGGGGATGCTTCCATGGCGATTCCCATTATCGCTGGCGGGGATTGGCGTGTGCAGTTGGAGACGCTGGAGGCGATCAAGGCGCTAGAGCCCGAGACGGTCGTCCAGGGTCACGGGGAGGTCATCCTGCGGGGTGAGGTGGACACGGTGATGGATCTCTATCGCGATTATCTTCTCTGTGTCGAGGAACAGGCTCGCAAGGTCTTGAAGGCGGGAGATCCCCCCGATGTGATTTGGGACATCCCGCTGGAAACCTGTGGCCTCTACCGTGTTCCCCTGGGGATTGCCAGCCACCAGCTTCACGTCGCCAATATCCTGGCGGTCTACGAGCTTTTGCGGCAGATGGAGGCGGAGCCGGAGGCCGTTTGAGCCTTCATCGCTTGACGGATCCTGAACGGCAGTGCCGGAGAACCGGATTTCTTGTTGAGGCCCTGCGATGTCCGGGTTGAGGACCTGGCTCCAGCGTTATCTCGCGCACCTTGAACGGGAAAACGCCTCTTATTACACTGTCAAGAATTATGAGACCGACATCGAGCAATTCCTCGATCACTGTGCGGCTCAAGGGGTCACCACCCTTGATGGCCTGGATCGGGATCTCGTTCGCGATCATCTGGCTGCGCTTGACGATGAGGGGTACGTTCGCGCCAGTATCGCCCGTCGGGTCTTCGAGCTCCGAGCTTTTGGAGATTACCTGATCCGTGCCCGGGCCTGGGATCAAAATCTCTTCCGCCGCATTTATGCGCCACGTCTGCCTCACAAGCTTCCCCGGTATCTTACCCACGAGGAGATGGGGTGCCTTCTTACCGCACTAGATCCCACCACGCCTCAGGGGCTGCGTGACCGGGCCATTCTGGAGACGCTCTACGCCTCTGGGGTGCGGGTGAGCGAGCTGGAAGGGCTGAATCTGCGGGATGTGCAGCTCGCTTCCGGGGAGATGCACGTGATCGGGAAGGGAGATAAAGAGCGGGTGGTACTACTAGGGCGCCCCGCTGTAGGGGCGTTACACGCCTATCTGGAGCGGGGACGTCCGGAGCTCATTGGGAAGCGGCCCAGTGCCGCGATCTTCCTCAATCGTTTCGGGGGACGGCTTTCTGTTCGCTCCATCAGCACCATCGTCCGTAAGGCCGGGATTGCAGCAGGCATCGAGGAGACGGTCACCCCTCACCTGCTGCGGCACACCTTCGCCACCCATCTCCTCGAAGGCGGAGCTGATCTACGTGTGGTGCAGGAGCTGTTGGGACACAGCAATCTACAGACGACGCAGATCTACGCGCACGTGACCCAACGGCGCGCACAGGAGATCTACCACCGTACCCATCCTCGCGCCCGCCGCGAGGATGAGTGATTTCTCCTGTGCGCATCCTGGAAAAATGTGAAGGGGGCGACTTCAAGTCGCCCCCTTGGAGTAGCTATTCAGGACGGGCTAGGCTACCGGTTCCGGCTTCTGCTCCGCTAGGTGAATGACCAGGGCATCGGCGTCCGCGTCGACGGCGACAACGTCTCCGGGTTGGAACTCGCCCGAGATCAGTGCGTCGGAGAGGGGGGTCTCCACCTGCTCCTGAATGAGACGGCGGAGGGGCCGGGCCCCGTATTCATCGCTGTAGCCTTCCTCGGCTAGCCAGGCCTGCCCGGCTTCCGTCAGCTCCAGCTCCAAGCCGCTCTCGTGCAGTCGGGTGCGCACCTTGTCGATCTCCAGCTCGACGATCTTGTAGAGGGCCTCTCGGTCCAGGGCGTGGAAGATAACAATGGAGTCGACCCGGTTGAGGAACTCAGGGCGGAAGAGGCGGCGTAACTGGGCCTGAAGCTTGCGGCTCATTTCGGCGTAGTCTCGCTCCTCGTCCGCCGTGGTTTGAGCGCCGATTTCAAAGCCGAGTGTGCCCTGCCGGCGGATCTCCTGCGCGCCCACGTTCGAAGTCATGATGATGAGGGCGTTGCGGAAGTCCACCTTGCGGCCCCGGGCGTCGGAGAGGCTGCCTTCCTCCATGATCTGGAGCAGCATATTGAAAGCGTCCGGATGGGCCTTCTCGATCTCGTCAAAGACGACGATGGAGTAGGGCCGGCGCCGGATGGTCTCCGTCAGCTGTCCGGCCTCGTCGAAGCCGACGTATCCGGGAGGAGCGCCGACGAGCCGGGCTACGGAGTGGCGCTCCATGAATTCCGACATGTCCAGCTGTACCAGCGCATCCTCGGTGCCGAAGAGGAATTCCGCCAGTGCCTTGGCCAACTCCGTCTTGCCCACGCCTGTCGGCCCCAGGAAGATGAAGGAACCGATGGGACGGCGAGGATCCTTCAGCCCGGCGCGCGCTCGGCGCACCGCCTTTGCAATCTGCTCGATGGCGTCGTTCTGGCCCACCACCCGCTCGCTGATGACCCCTTCCATCCCCAGCAGTCGCTCTGTCTCCTCCTGAGCCAGCTGGCTCAGGGGAATGCCGGTCCACATAGCGACAATCTCTTCAATGTCTTCGGGCTCCACCACCAGGTTCTCATCCTGGATCTCCTGGGTGCGCAGCGTCTCCATCTGTTCTTCCAGCTCACGGATCTCGCCATCGAGCTCGCGCTCTTCCTGCGAAGCTTTACCCAGGACCAGTCGGGCGCGTCTGATGCGCAACGCCTGAAGGGCTTCGAAGATCTCGCGCAATTGGAGAGAGCTGGGGGACTTGTACATCCGCACCCGGGAGGCGGCCTCGTCCATGAGGTCGATGGCTTTATCCGGCAGATGGCGCTCGGTGACGTAGCGGGAGGAGAGTCGCACCGATTCCTCCAGGGCTTCATCACTGATGTGCAGGCCGTGGTGCTGTTCGTAGGCGTATTTGATGCCCCGCAGGATCTCCAGAGTCTCATCGAAGGTAGGCTCTTCCACCATCACCGGCTGGAAGCGCCGCTCCAGCGCCGCGTCAGACTCGACGTGCTTGCGGTATTCGTCAAGGGTCGTGGCACCGATGCACTGCAGCTCGCCCCGGGCCAGGGCCGGTTTGAGAATGTTGGCAGCGTCGATCGAGGAGCCAGCTGAGCCCGCTCCCACGAGCATGTGCACCTCGTCGATAAAGACGATGGTGTTCGCGCCTTTGAGCTCTTCCAGCACCTTCTTCAGCCGCTCCTCGAACTGGCCGCGATACATGGTGCCGGCGACGAGGGAACCGATGTCCAGTTGAATGACCCGTTTCCCCAGAATGGGACCGGGCACGCCGCCAGCGACCACGCGCTGTGCCAAGCCTTCGACGATGGCCGTCTTGCCCACCCCGGGATCTCCGATGAGGGCGGGATTGTTCTTCGTGCGCCGCGCGAGGATCTGGATGACCCGCTCGATCTCTTTCTGACGACCGATGACAGGATCAAGTAACCCCTCTTCGGCTCGCGCAGTGAGATCTACGGCCATCTGTTCCAGTAGCGAGTCGTCGCTGCTCTGGGCCTTACGCCGCCGGCTTGTCCGGGTTGGGGTGCCGTGTACGGGCGCCTCCGAGGGCTGGACGGGCATCACCTGGGTGACGCGCCGCCGCACCAGATCCACGGTCAGCCCAAATTGGGCCAGGACCGCGAGGATCAGGCCTTCCTGCTGGCGCAGGAGCGCCAGCAGCATGTGCTGGGTGTCTACGATGGGGGCGTTGCGCCGCTTTGCTTCGTCGATAGCGATAGTGAGCAGCACTTCAGTGCTGTGTCGAAGGTTGGGGGTCTCGCCACGCAAGGGGGTAGCCCCGGAAAGGCGTTCGACCGTGCGTTGTACTTGCTGCGGTCGCAACCCCATGTCCCGTAGCACCCGTCCTGCCAGCCCTTCACTCTCCAGGAGCAGACCCAGCAGGATGTGCTCAGGACCAATGGTCGCGTGCCGCATCCGAATCGCCTCTGCCTGGGCGAAGTGCAGCACCTCCCGCGATCCCGCTGTGAATCGATCAAGATTGTCTGCCATAGTAATCGTTCCTCTATTCCCACAATACGCACGTCTCAAAACGTGCTCAACAAAATTTCAGGTCACTGTCAGCCAGTGGGTTGGGGAGGGAGGGAGCGGTGTGCGATCAGGTCTTTCAACCCTTGGGCCTCTGGCCCCTTTTTCGGCGAGAGGCCACGGCGGGTGACAATTTCCTCGCCACTTGCCAATATCAATATCCTTGCCCGATTCCCTGATCGAGCGTCTGCTTTAATTTTATCCTATTATAGCATATTTCCATTTCGATCCTCAAGTGCGGTGTTGTGCTCTCCTCGGCCCTCCGCTCTCGGTCAGGAAATAACAAGCGCGGGGAGTCTGAGGACTCCCCGCGTGTAGATTCCAAAAGGTGCCGTTAGCGGGTCACCTGAGTCATGAGGTCGAGAAACTCTTCCCATTCCTCTTCGAAAAAGTGAAGGGTGATGTTCCCCAGCTCCACGTGATAGGTGATGTCGCCCTCGTCGCCGCGAATTTTCAGGATCTCGTATAGTTCCGTCTCGGCCAGTGTCTCTACCTGTGGTTCCTTCATTCTTATCCTCCAAGATGTGATATGGGCGGGAGCCCAAGCTCCCGCCCTGAAAGACGACTATCGGCGGCGCGGACGCCCGCCCCGGCTACTGGACCGTTTGGGGCGATCCTGTTCCTTAGCCTCTTCCAATGACCAGCCTTCCAGCACAGCCTGCCGGGAGAGGCGGATCTTGCCATCAGAACCGATGTTGGTGACCATGACGAGGATCTCGTCCCCAACGTCGACGACGTCCTGGACGCTGTCGACGCGGCGGTCAGCCAGCTGGGAGATGTGAACCATACCATCGGTGCCGGGCAGAATCTCCACAAAAGCCCCAAAGTCCGTGGTGCGGACGACCTTCCCGGTGTAAATCTTGCCCTCCTCAGGCTCCTCCATCATGGTATCGATGTAAGCCAGGGCTTCCTCGGCCTGTCCGCCGGGGCCTTCGGAGGCGACGTAGACGGTGCCGTCCTCTTCGACGTCGACTTTGACGTTGTAGTCGGCCTGAATGGCGCGGATGTTCTTGCCTCCAGGGCCGATCAACTTACCGATCTTCTCGGGGTCGATCTGGGTGGTCAACATCCGTGGGGCGCTGGCGGCGAGTTCGGTGCGCGGTTCGGGGATGGCTTCCAGAATCACGTCGATGATCTTCATGCGGGCGTCCCGGGCTTGTTCCAGGGCCTCGCTCAGAACTTCGCGCGTGACCCCTTTGATTTTGATGTCCATCTGCAAGGCCGTGATGCCTTCGCGGGTCCCGGTGACCTTGAAGTCCATATCGCCGAGGTGATCCTCCAGCCCCTGGATGTCGGTGAGGACGCGATAGCGCTCCCCGTCGGAGATCAGGCCCATGGCGATCCCGCCGACGGCAGCCTTAATGGGCACGCCCGCGGCCATCAGGGCCAACGTGCTGGCACAGGCTGAGGCCATGGAGGTGCTGCCGTTGGAGGAGAGAACTTCACTGACCACGCGAATGGTGTAGGGGAAGTCCTCCTCAGAAGGCAGGACCGGCTCCAGTGCCCGTTCCGCCAGCGCTCCATGACCGATCTCGCGGCGTTTGGGGCCGCGCAGGAACCAGGTTTCACCGGTGGAGTAGGGGGGGAAGTTGTAGTGGTGGATATAGTGCTTGGTCTCTTCGGGGAAGAGATCGTCGAGCTGCTGCTCCTCGCTGGGCATGCCCAGCGTGGCGAGGCTCAGCACCTGCGTCTGACCGCGGGTGAAGAGCCCTGAGCCGTGGGGCCGGGGAACCAGATCGACCTCGGCTGACAGCTCCCGAATCTCGTCGGGGCCGCGTCCGTCCGGTCGGATCCCTTCTTTGAGGACACGCTCGCGCACGACGGATTTGAGGGTGGCTTGGAAGGCCTTCTCGATCTCCCGCGGGCTCCACTCCCGTTCCTCCGCTTCCGCAGCGATGATCTCATATAGTTCCGCCTCGGCTACGTTCAAGGCCTCCATTCGCTCTTCCTTGAGCTCGGTGTTGGCGATAATGTCGCGCAGACGGTCGGAGGTTAGATCGCTAACGCGCTTCTCCAGTCCCTCCGGGGCGACGAAGGCGGGATACTCGCGCTTGTCTTTCCCGACCTCTTCCTGCATGGTCTTCTGGGTCTGGATGGCTTCTTGGATGGCCTGATGGGCCAGTTCCATCGCATCGAGCATGAGGGACTCCCCAACGACCTGGGCTCCTGCCTCCACCATGATGATGGCGTCTTCCGTGCCGGAGATGACCAGATCGAGCCGGCTCTCTTCCATCTCTGAGATGGTCGGGTTGACGACAAGCTCTCCATCGATGTGCCCGATGCGCACGGCGGCGATGGGGCCCTGGAAGGTCACGTCGGAGATGGTCAGCGCTGCCGAGGCGCCTAGAATGCCCAGGATATCGGAGTGCTGCTCCTCCCCCTGTGAGAGGGCGACGATGATAATCTGCACCTCGTTCCGCATATCTTTCGGGAAGAGAGGGCGCAGGGAGCGGTCAATCAGCCGGCTGGTGAGAATCGCCTTTTCCGAGGGACGCCCCTCGCGGCGGAAGAAAGAGCCGGGAATGCGCCCGGCGGCGTAGAGCCGTTCTTCGAAGTCTACGGTCAGTGGGAAGAAGTCGATCCCTTCGCGGGGTGAACGGGACATGGTAGCTGTCGCCAGCAATACCGTGTCACCGGAGCGCACGGTGACCGCACCGCCAGCCTGACCGGCCAGCTTGCCCGTGGCGATCTCAATTTCGTGGTCGCCCAAACGGGTCGTGAATACATGTTCTTCTAACATCAGTTTTTTCTCCTCTGCCGATCCTATCCGGACAGAAGATAGAAACTGGGAACTGCTGTGCATCTATATGCACCCCACTCCCCAATTCCCACTTCAATCGCTTGATAGTTCGGCTTAACTAAGATGACTTATTTACTATATAACTATAACACAAACGAGCAGATGGGCAACGTCACCCATCTGCTCGTCGTTAAGGCGCGGGTCAACAATTTACCTACGCAGGCCGAGCCGCTGGATCAACTGCCGGTATCGCTCCGGGCTCACCTTTTGGAGGTAAGCCAGATGACGGCGCCGCTGGCCTACCATCTTCAGTAGCCCCAGCCGGGAATGCTCGTCATGCTTGTGGATTTTCAGATGTTCTGTCAACTCGCGAATCCGATGGGACAGAATGGCCACCTGAACTTCCGGCGAACCGGTGTCGTCCGGCGTGCGACGGTATTGCTCGATGATCTCCGACTTCTCTTCTCTTGTCAGCACGACCGTTACTCCTTTTCTAGACTGCCGAATTCGTCAGAATCGTATATTACGTATCCCAACGGTGGAAAGTATACCATACCCACTCGTTTCTGCAAGTTTCTACCGGGTAGGGTTATCGCATTTAACGCTCGCTGCCTCGTTAATCCTAGCCCTATCACATTTGCTCCCTTCTAGAAAGCGCCGCTTTAGCGACGCAACAGCTACTCCGAGGGGGGGCGTTCTCCAAATGCGATAGCCTTATTCCCCGGAGGTGGGATCGCCGCATCCTCCATCACGGTCGCAGCCTGTCGCTTTTGATTCTCGCACGCTGCTGCTTTCCGGCAGAGGCCGATCTAGGCTATAATAGAAGTGTTCATATCGTCAACGAAAGGGGTGCCATGATGGAAGCTATTGAATTGACGCCTTACGCCCTTTCCCACGGGGGCGAAGCCATCGGGCGACACGAAGGGCGGGCGATCTTTGTGCCATATGTCATTCCCGGGGAGCGCGTGCGCGTGGTGGTGGAAGAGGAGGCGCGGCGTTATGCACGCGCCCGCCTGGTGGAGGTGCTGGAGCCCTCCCCCTCGCGCGTCGAGCCGCCCTGTCCCTATTATGGGCCGGATCGCTGCGGAGGATGTCAGCTCCAGCATATCGCCTACGGAGTGCAGGTACGTCTCAAGGGGCTGGTGGTCTCCGATCAGCTGCGCCGTATCGGCAAATTCGAGAATCCACCTGTGCTAGAGCCGATTCCGGATCCCACTGGCTGGGAGTACCGCAATCATTCCCGTTACCACCTCACGGAGGAGGGTGAGCCGGGCTTCCTTTCTGCGGGTGGGGAGCGGGTGGTGCCTATCGATGCCTGCCTCATTTCGCATCCGCTTCAGAGTGCTCTCTATCAAGCGTTAGACATGGCGCTGCCCGATGTGGAGCAGATGGAGCTGCGGGTGGGAACCGCTACGGGGGATCTGATGGTGGTGCTGCAAACCTACGACGAGGAATCGCCGGCGCTGGAGGTGGATTTCCCGCTCTCCGTGGTACAGGTCACGCACGATACGGCTACGGCGCCCCTGATCGGTATGGACTATATTCACGAGGTGGTGCGCGGGCGTCAATTCCGCATCTCCGCCACCAGCTTCTATCAGGCGAACACCGCTCAGGCCGAGACGTTGGTGGACCTGGTGGTAGAGGCGCTGGAACTGCGCGCTTACGAGAAAGTAGTCGAGCTCTACGCGGGGGTTGGTCTTTTCACCGCTTTCCTCGCCGAGGAGGCAGGGTACGTCACGGGCATTGAGCTCAACCCCGACGCGGTGGCGGACGCGCAGCACAACCTGGTGGGGGCCGATAACGTGGCTTTCGTCTCCGGGTTTGTCGAAGAGGAGCTGGCAGCCTTGCCCCATGGGGTCGATGCGGCCCTGCTCGACCCGCCTCGCGGGGGTGTGGAGAAGGAGGCGTTAGACGCCCTGAGCGCGCATGCTCCCGACCGTATCGTCTACGTCTCCTGTGACCCGGCAACGCTGGCCCGCGACGCCCGCCGGCTGGTCCGGCAGGGGTACGCCCTGGAGTGGGTGCAGCCTGTCGATATGTTCCCTCAGACCTATCACATCGAGAGCGTCGCCCTCTTCAGCCGGTAACCGTCGGGACGAAGTTGCCCGGCGCGCGAGCGTTGACAATTCACCTCGTCATGCTATAATGTATCTATCTGATATATGTAGGTGCGATACATGGCAGGAAGATGGTGAATACGGCATTGAGCATACGGGAATTCATCCTTGGTCTACTAGCCCGACAGCCCATGTCGGGCTACGATATTAAGACGCTCTTGGAGAGCTTCAACTGGTTGATCGATATCCCCAGTTACGGGAGTCTCTACCCGGCTCTTCACCGATTGCATGGTGAGGGCTTGGTCTCCGTAAAAGTGATTCCGGGAGAGGATAAGCCAGCGAAAAAGATCTACAGTGTGACGGAGAAGGGGCGGGCGCTGGTGCGGGATCGTTTAGATACTTTGCCCGACGGCGACGCCTCGCTCAAGGCTTTCTTGATGCGCCTGATCTTGGCTGACAATCTATCTCAGGAGCGACTGGTCGCCCAGCTCACCCAACGCCGCCGGCAGGTCCAGACTCGCCACGCGGCTTTTGAGGCCCGTTCTGAAGGGCCAACGGGGGGGTTGTCGCTGGGGCGAGAGCTAGTACGGGATTACAGCCTGGCGATTGCCAGCGCAGAGATAGACTGGCTGGACCAGGCGTTGAACCGGCTGGCATCGAGCTGAGGATGGAGTATGAACGAAGAGAATAGAGTGAAGGATGAGACGCAACTCAAGGAGGATCTCCAACAGGAGCTGACGGATGTCCGCCAGCAGATTGCGGCGTTGGACGCATCACTTGCCGAGAAGCCCGAGTATGGGATGGGCAAGGGGGATCCCGGCGTGACGCGCTGGGAACTGAATCACGCGCTGCGGAAGCGTCTGGAGACGCGTCTGGAGGCTATCGAAGAGGCGCTAGCACGCATGAGCGAGGGCTCATACGGACGTTGTAAGCGCTGTGGCGCGCCTATCCACCCGGATCGGTTGGCTGTGTTGCCCGACACAGAGATCTGCATTAAGTGTGCTCAGGAGTAGCTATGGAAGACAAAAGTAACAGCCCCCAGTTTAAGCTTGGCGACGCCGTCGTCCATCCCACGCGCGGTGCCGGGGTGGTGACGGGTTTCAAGCGATTCAATAATCGTGAAGGCGAGATGGAATACTACAAGATCAAGCTTCTCGACGCTGCTGGGACACGATTGATGATTCCTGTGGCTCAGGCCGAGGAGACCGGGCTCCGTCCCGCCACCCCCCATTCCCGTCTGGAAGCCGTATGGGATGTTCTTGAAGAGGAACCGCAATCTCTGACCTCCAATCACCGCTCCCGCCAGCGGGAGCTTCAGGATCGTCTGGAAACGGGCGACATCCTTCAGGTGGCTGAGGCTGTGCGGGACATTGCCTGGCGACGCCGGGAGACGGAAGGGTTAACCGTCAATGGGCAGCGGCTCTACAATCAGGCCTTGCGATTGCTGGCGAGTGAGATCGCCGCTTCTGAAGGTATCGACGTGGAAGAGGTACGGAGCAAGATTCATGCCCGCCTGCGGAAGAATTTTGATGATTTCGAGGAGATGTAACGGCAACGGCGACCCTGGTCACCGTTGATAATGGTTAATCATATTTAGAAAGAGGAGGTTGAATGGCAAACCAGGAAAAAATTGAGGTTATGGGAACCGTGACAGAGGCCCTCAAGGGCACCAAGTTTCGCGTGGAGTTGGACAATGGTCACGAGATTATGGCCTATCTCAGTGGCAAGATGCGGCGTTATTACATCCGTATCTTGCTGGGCGACCGAGTGAAGGTGGAGCTTTCTCCGTACGACCTTGATCGAGGTCGGATCACCTACCGCTATAAGCGCCAGCAAGTTTCCCGCACTTGAGTTCGAGGGCAGGTTCTTCATCCTGACCCTGAAAGGTTACCGGGCGGATCCTTGGCCCGGGGAGGAATCCTTTCCGGGACGATGCGGGGAGCTGCCCCATTCCGATAAGAGTTGAAGATGGAGATATTTCAGGATTTCACCTTACTGGTGCAGGAATTTGTTCTCTTCTTGCCGAACCTAATTACGGCCCTTTTCATCTTTGGTTTCACCTTGTTTTTTGCCGGAGTGGTGGCTCGTCGCGTGGAGCGTGCCATGCGGCGGCGAATGCAAGAGGAGGAAGTTGTTGATATCGTTGCAGGAGCCGCGCGCTGGACGGTGCTCATATTAGGGACTTTGATGGCGCTAAGCCAGGTGAATTTCGATGTTACCGGTTTCATCGCGGGGCTGGGGATCATCGGGTTCACCGTGGGTTTTGCGCTACAGGACATCTCCCGCAATTTTATCGCTGGCGTCCTGTTGCTGATTCGCCAGCCTTTCAAGGTGGGGGATGCAGTCCGGGTTAACGATCATACAGGCGCCGTCCTCGAAATTACTGCTCGGGATACGGTGGTCCGGACGTGGGAGGGGGATATGGTCATCGTTCCCAACATCGAGGTCTTCACCAAGCCGATCATCAACTACTCTGCCCTTCCGGTGAGCCGCCGGGCGATCCGGGTGGGGGTGGGATACGGAGAGGACTCCCAACGGGTTATCGAACGCTTCTATGAGATTCTGCGCAACACCGAAGGCATCTTGGAGGATCCTGCGCCTCTGATTCAGGCCGAGGAGCTGGGCGATTCTGCCCTGAGGCTGGGGATCTATTTTTGGGTTGACCAACGTACTCACAATATGTTTGCCATTCACTCTCAGATCTTGCAGACCATCAATCGGGTAGCAAAAGAGGAAGGGATCGATCTGCCCTATCCCACGCAGGCGGTACGGTTGGAGGGGGGGCTCTCGGAGGTCTTCGAGACGGCAGGTCACACTCAGTAAGTATCCGGCGCCTGTTCGTCTTTGAAGCTGATTTCACAGGAGGGAGTGGCTCAGGATAACGGCGCAAATCACGACTCGGCCCGCCCGGGTTGAGTCATGAGGGGGTGCCGATCATTTTTCGGGGGGGCAATGGTAAATTCTACCCAGACCACGGACTATCTTAAACTGATGAAGAACAGGATCCAGATCCATCGGGTGCCTTTCAGCGACCGGGGATCACGGCTTCTGGTCTACCGTTCTCCACAGGAATACCGGCTGCTTATCAAGCTAGCCGAGCGGCTGACCCGCTTGCAACCGGACATCGACGCCTATCGCCAGCGGGGGCCTTTTGTCCAGGACCTCTACCTTGTGGATGGAGAGAACCAGCCACTGGAATTCGAGGTTGATTCTTATCCCCACGCGCTGATCTTTCACACCCGGTTGGGAGATTTTGGCTTGGTCTTTGAGCACCACGACACGCTCACGTTCGGGTTGCCGCCTCATCAGCGGGCTGGCCTGAGCTTCCGCGTCTCTCCTCAGTACTGGGAGGAGACGGAAAAGGGTGGGGTCTTCAAGGCGATCCGCAATCTCAGTTACGCTACGAATGGTACTATCTTCTGCAACGATATTCGGCCCGAAGAGGGAACCTATCTCGTGGAGTTCATTGTAGAATCCGATTCTGACACCGCCATTCAGCTGACCGTGAGCGATACCCTCCATACCTCGCATCTGGTCCGCCCCTATTCCGCATCCTACAACAGCGCCGAATCACGGTGGCGGCGCTGGTTCGGGCGTATCCCACCGGTGGCCGAGCGCTTCCGCCCGATGTATGCCTATGCCTGGTGGATCATGGCTGCCAATCTTGTCAGTCCGCAGGGCAGCGTGGGCTATGAGGCGATGATGCCTTCTAAGATGGCCTACGTGGGTCTCTGGCTGTGGGATAGCGCCATGCACGCGCTGGCCTATCGCCACGTCGATGCCGAGCTGGCACGGAATCAGCTGCGTGCTATGATCGCCCATCAGCTCCCCGATGGCATGCTCCCCGACGCTATCTACGATGAGGGGGTCATCTCCGAGATTGCGCATCCTATTCGAGCCGAAGTGACCAAGCCGCCCATTCTGGCCTGGGCTGCCCTCAAGCTCCACGAGACGGACCCCGATCTCGATTTTCTGCAGGAGATCTACGTGCCGCTAGTGCGGTGGAACGCCTGGTGGTTCGCCATGAACGACGACGACGTTGATGGTCTGGCGCAGTACAATCATCCCTACTCATCCGGCCTGGACGATAGTCCGCTCTGGGATTACGGGATGCCGGTCGAATCCCCCGATCTCAACACCTACCTTTGTGTGCAGATGGGGTCATTGGCGTTGATCGCGGAGCTGCTCGGTATGGAATCCGAAAGTTCTATGTGGCGGCGGCGGGCCGCGGCCATTGTCGAGCGGATGTTGCAGGATTTCTGGGATCCCGAGGCCGGGGTCTTCCGGGCCCTGCATCAGGAGGAGCCCATTCCCGTGCTCACGCCTTTCAATCTCTATCCGCTGTGGACGGGCCAGCTGCCCGCCGATGTGCGCGACCGGTTGCTCGGTCACCTTACCCACCCTGAAGAATTCTGGAACGAACACGTGCTGCCGACCGTGGCCCGCAACGATCCGCACTACGATCCCCTTACCATGTGGCGTGGGCCGGTGTGGGTCAATATCAACTACTTCTTCGTCGAAGCCCTCCATCAGGTGGAGCGTTCGGATTTGGCCCGGGCCCTGCGCGATAAGACGCTGGAATTGGTGATGGGCCAATCGAGCATTTATGAGTACTATCACTCCGAGACGGGGGAGCCGCCGGCGACGGCTGCCGACATCTTCGGCTGGACTGCTGCCGTCTTTATCGATCTCGCTATCCAGGCGAGCCGAGAGGAGGATGGTGATGACCAAGCAGACGCAGGCATCCCAGCTTAAAGGGGCAGAAGCACTCCTCGACAGTCGGTCCCTGATCATTGTCTCTAATCGGGCACCGGTGACTTTTCATCGTACGGAGGCGGGTGAGCTGACTTTCGAACGTGGGGGAGGGGGATTGGTTACCGCGTTGTTGGGGCTCTGCCGGCACGCTGATGTGACCTGGATCGCCAGCGCGCAGAGCGAGGCCGATAGGGGCTGGGGCGAGGGCCGGCTCCATCTGGAAGATGAAAGCGAGATTCGGCTCCGTTTTGTCACCCCCACGCCCGAAGCCTACCATGGGTACTATAACGTCATTGCCAATCCCCTCCTCTGGTTCTTGCAGCACTCCATGTGGGACGTCCCCCGCGCGCCGATTATCGACGGGGCGACCTGGGAGGCCTGGCATGAGGGGTACGTGACCGTCAACCGGCTCTTCGCCCAGGCTATTGAGGAGCAGGTGCGGGCCACCGAGGGGCGGATTCTCGTCATGTTGCAGGACTATCATCTCTATCTTGCAGCTCGTTATCTCCGTTCCGCCCTCAAGCCCCGCCAGCGCCCTTCCGTGCTGCACTTCACGCACATCCCCTGGCCTGGTCCAGAGTACTGGGGGATTCTGCCGCCGGAGATGCGCGAAACGATTCTCGATGGGCTGCTCGCCGTCGATCTGCTTGGTTTTCAAACGGAAGCGGATAGTCTGAACTTCATGCGCAGCTGTGATGCCCTTCTGGAGCGGGCCTATCCCAAATACCGGCGGGGAAGCGTCTGGTATCGCAACCACCGGACGCACGTCCGCGATTTTCCCATCTCCATCGATGTGGCGGCCCTGCGGGAGACGGCGGCTTCGGCGGAGGTCGCCGCCCACCGCGAGGAGCTGGGGCAGATCACCGAGGGCCGGCGCCTGATCCTGCGCATCGACCGCCTGGAGCCCAGTAAGAACATCCTGCGGGGTTTTCGGGCGTTTGAGGATCTGCTCGAACACTATCCTGAGCATCGGGAGCAGGTGAAGTTCCTAGCGCTGCTCGTTCCCTCGCGACTGGGCGTGGATGAATATCAGGATTACCTCGATGAGCTGATGGCCGCGGGGGGGCGCATTAACGCCAACTACGGCTCCAGTGATTGGGAGCCGGTACGGATTCTTGTGGGGCAGAACTACCCGCGTGCCGTCGCGGCGATGCAGGATTACGAGGTCCTGCTCGTGAACTCGATCGCGGATGGGATGAACCTCGTCGCCAAGGAGGGGCCCATCGTCAACGAGGCCGATGGTGTGCTCATTCTCTCCGATCGAGCGGGGGCGCATCAGCAGCTCAAGGAAGGCGCGCTGGTCATCTCCCCCTGTGACGTCTACGCCACGACGGAAGCCTTGCACTCTGCACTGAGCATGCCCCGCGCGGAGCGGGCTCGCCGGGCGAGTGAGCTCCGCGCGCTGGTGGAGCGGGAGGACATTATGGAGTGGTTGTACGGCCAGTTGCGCGCGGTGAGCCGGTTAAAGCTGTAACTTGACCAGACTGCGCCTTCTCCTGGCCGGCGAAACAGGCGGGGAGTCCCACCAACGGGACTCCCCGCTTTCTTGTGGTTTCTGACCGCGAAACAAGGAGCATGGCGTCTGGAGAGGGAGAGGTCCTGGTAGTTTTCTTTCGTCTATTGACAAATTGTTAATAGAGATGTAGAATAGAGGCGATGTTGAAGGCAATCCAGGGCACGGAGGAGGTGAGCTCGATGCCAGGATTCGATAAGACTGGCCCGCAAGGGGCAGGATCTCGCACTGGGCGCGGGATGGGGTCTTGCACGGACGCAACTCCGCCGCGACCTCGTCTAAACCAGTCTGGGAGGAGCCCCCGTCTGGGTCTCGGTGACGGTTTCCGATTTGCGCGGCGTCTCAATCCCTTGCGCTGGTTTGGACGGGATGGCGTAGGTCGGGGCGTTGGCCGCGGTTGCCGCAGGTGGTGGTAGCATTCACGATCATTGGCTCGCAGGAGGTGGCAGATGCCAGGTGGAGATCGAACAGGTCCCGAGGGGCGAGGATCACGCACGGGACGCGGGAGAGGGGACTGTGTCGGAGCGGAGCAACCGCGTTTCTTCGGCGGCGGCCTTGGGCGCGGAGGACGGCGTTGGACTGGTCTCATGCGGCGCGCTCGTTGGTTGCGCTGGGGCTGGGAAGGCCCGGAGACCGCAGTCGATGAGATTGCCTTGCTCAAGGAAGAATCCGAGGAATTGCAGGCCCGGCTCAAGGCGGTGCAGCAGCGGCTGACCGAGATTGAGCAAGGCTGACCGTCTATTCATTCACCGTCGGTGTTGCTCCCTGACGGTCAAGAGTCAGGGAGGAGGGGGGAGCCCCGCTTCACCCAGGGACTGTCGCGATAGCCTTCCTACAACTCCTCGACGAGGGCGATCCACGCCTCAAGGAGTGCGGTTGCAACCGGCCCATTTCCCACCGTTATTGGTTCCCCCCGGACCATCGCTTTCGTCACTGCTGGGTCGTAGGGGAGACGCCCTACTAGGGGGATGCCGCGTTCCGCGCATGCGGCTGCTATCGCCTCTGTCTGCGCCGGACAGAGATCGTGCTTGTTGATCAATACCGCCGCCCGCGTCTGGAAGTGCGCGGCGACGCTCAGAATCCGCTCCAAATCGTGCGCGCCGGAGACCGTGGGCTCGGTCACGATGAGCGCCAAATCCGCCCCGGCCAACGCGGCAATGACCGGACAGCCGATGCCCGGCGGTCCATCCACTAGCAGCAGGTTGGCCTCCTCGTCCAGGGCACGCAGGCGGGCCATCTGCTTGACGAGGGTGACGAGTTTGCCGGAGTTCTCCTGTCCGGCGAAGAGGTGCGCGTGGTAGAGCGGCCCGTAGCGCGTCGTGGCGGCATACCACTCCCCGGCGCGCTGCGGCGTCATGGCAATGGCCTGAGCGGGGCACTCGTAGAAGCACGCGGCGCAGCCTTCGCAGGCGATAGAATCTACCGTGTACGTCGCGCCCGGCTGGATCGCCTCGAAGCGGCAGACCTCGGCGCAGCGCCCGCAGGCGATACACGTCGCCGGGTCGATCTCTGCGATCTTGCCGCCGGTGAAGTCGTGGGTCTCTTTCGTGACCGGGGCGAGCACCAACCCCAGATTCGCCGCGTCCACGTCGGCGTCAGCAAGGACCACAGAATGCATCTGTGCAGCCAGGTGCGCCAGCGCCGCCGCCACCGTCGTCTTGCCCGTCCCGCCTTTGCCGCTGAGAATAACGAGTTGTTTCATTTCTGCCCTTCTAACGCAATGACAAAGACCTGGCCTGCACCGCTCTCAACATACGCCGGGCCAAAGGTCTCGGCCAGCGCGCGGCGCGCGGCGTCGCCGGTGCAATGGCTTGGCGCCACATACTGCACGCCCAACCCTTGCAATGCCGTGATTGTGTCCGCGATCTGCCTGGCGGTGGCGTTGCCCAGATGGAAGCCGCCCAGGACGAGGTAGAGCTCGCCATCCGCGACGACCTGCGCCTGCTGCGCCAGCGTTTCAATGCCCGGATGCGCGCAGCCGGTGATGACGACCAGACCGCGTGGCGTGGTTAGCATCAGAGCTTGCTCCGGGATGGCCGTCCCCAGCGCACCGGTGGAATATGCCCACGTGCCGATGGCCATTGGGCCGTCCACTTCCACCAGCGTTGCCCCGGCCCGCTGGACCGTCTCCTTGATGGCTGTCGGGAAGGTTGCGAGTACGTAGACCGTGACCCGGGGATTCTCCGCCAGGAAGGTCGCTAGCCCGCCGGTATGATCGCCGTGTGCGTGGGAGAGCACGACGACATCTACGGCTTGCGGATCGAGGCCCAGGGTGCGTATATTGCGCAACAAAGTGGCGCCGTTGCCGCCTGTATCGAAAAGCACCGTTCGTTCCGGGCCTTGCGCCAGACAGGCGAAGCCCCAGTCCGTCTGCACGTTCGTGTCGTAGGGGATATTGTCGTACAGTACCGTGAGGGTGAAGGTGGCGCTTCTCCGTGGCAGGGGGAGGGTGGGGGCAGGGGAGGGTTGCGGCGTCGCGGACGGTGAGGGAAGGGCCGGCGGCTCAAGCGTCGCGGTCAACGTGGGCCTTGTCCCCACGGTAGCCGAGGGCGTGAAGCTCCCGGATGGCAGTGTGGGCTGGACAACGGTGCAGCCCGCGAGCCCAAAAGCCATGGCAACCCCCCACAGCCGGCAGCGCATCTCAGCGCTCCCCTCCGATTCGCGCGGCAAGGGTATCCCACAGCGCCGCCAGCGCGGGCCGATACTCCGGGCGGAGGGCGAGCAATGTCTCGCCCTGGGCTATCCCCTCCGCAATGGCCCGCTCCAAGGGGATGCGCAGCAGGATGGGGATAGACTCGGTGGCGCAGTAGGCATCTACCCCACTATCGCCCACCCCGTCGCGGTTGATGACGACGGCCACCGGCAGGTCGAGTTCGTCGCGGGCGACCTGCACCGCCACCCGTAGATCGTGCAGGCCGAAGGGCGTCGGCTCGGTGACGAGAAGCGCAGCGTCCGCTCCGCGCAGCGTCTCCACCACCGGACAGGAGGCGCCCGGTGGTGCGTCGAGAATGACGGGGCGGTCACCTGCATGCTGCGAGAAGGCCCACTGCTTGAGCTGGCGAATCACGGGCACCGCCATGGCCTCGCCCACGTTCAGCGTTCCCTGGTAGAACGCGATGTTCCCTGCGGGCCCCTGTTCCAGTATCCCCAGCACGTCCAATTCCTCGTCGATGGCGCCCACCGGGCACTGCAAGGTGCAGCTGCCGCAGCCGTGACAGAGCTCGGGAAAGACAAAGATCTGTTGGCCGACAACACTGATGGCGTGGTAGGCGCACACCTCGGCGCAGCGCCCGCAGTGGGTGCAGCGGACCACATCCACCACTGGAACCCATTGACCCACGTCTCGGCGGTCATCGAGCGCGGGCCGCAGGAAGAGGGCGGCATTGGGCTCTTCCACGTCGCAGTCGAGAAAGAGGGGTGACCGGTCGGCGAGGCTCAGCGCCAGGCTGACGGCCACCGTGGTTTTGCCGGTGCCGCCTTTACCGCTGGCAATGACGAGTTTCACGCTCTCTCGCTCCAATCGAGCACGGTACCTGCTGGACAGGGACGGATGACATCGCTGCTCAATCTCCGCCGGAGGATGTAGTAGGCTTCCTCGCCGGAGCAGTGATTGAGATAGAGCCGGCGCAGCGTTCCCCATTCCGCCAGCGTGCAGGCAATACTCTCCAGCGTACCGGCGTCGGCGCTGACGAGATGGGTGCCGCCGGCGACGGCTATGATGGGCTGCTGCCAGTGGCGGCGTACATGCTCCAGCGTGTTGAGCAATCCGGCATGGCAGCAGCCGCAGAGCACGATCAACCCCTCGACGCCTTGTACCACCACCGAAAGGTCGTCGCGGTAGGGATCGGGCACGTAGCCCTTGCCGGCGCGTACCTCCTGCCGGGGGACGTAGCCACCGGGGTGGGGGCGTTCGGTGATGGCGCCGGTGGTCCACACACCGGGGAGGATCTCTTGCGGGGCGTCCTCCAGGTGGAGAGTGAGATGCTCCTCCAACCACGCGTGATCCACGCAGAGGCCAATGGAACGGCGTTTTCCCGTGCTCTGGGAGAAGCGCTCGCGCAAGAGATCTGCGTTGGCGTAGAGGGGCAAGCCGGGTGTGATTTTCTGCACCAGCGCGGGCAGGCCGCCGGTGTGATCGTAGTGGGCGTGGCTGAGGGCCAGCGCTCGGAGCGTTGCCGCATCCAGTTCCAACACGTTGAGGTTGTGCAAAAGCACCTCACCGCTCTGCCCCGTATCGAGCAGCGCCGCTCCGGCCTCCGTCTCGATCCAGAAGGCCAGGCCGTGCTCGGCCCAGAGCCGGCTGCTGCGCCGTGCGGCGTTATCCACGAGACAGGTGATCAAACGCCCCCCTCTCGATCCTTTCAGCAGAAACCAGTACAACCGTGAAATACGCGTACACGTTCACACGTGCGCCCGTTCCCACGTCTTTTCCATGCGCCCAGTCCAAAATCCAAAATCGAGAATCAAAAATCGAAAATCACCCATGTCCATGCTCTACGCTCTCGGAGCAGGGCGCTGCACCCCTCAGGTCACCGTCAAGGTAATGGGCCAGCGATTCGCTTACAGTGCCCGAGGCGCCCGTCGCCGGCTCGATGCCATACTGGCGGAAGAAGGCAACGGCGCGCCCGCCCATGCCGCCGCTGAGCATCACGTCTGCGCCAATACCGTGGATGAACCCGGGGATTTCGCCCGGTTCGTGGTTGGGGTAGTGGGGGTTGGCGATGCTTTCTACCGCCTGCACTTTTCCTTCCTCGATCTCTGCCAGGACGAAGTAGGGGCAGCGCCCGAAATGCGGACTGACCTGGGCGTCCAGGCCGTTGGCGTCCAATGCTGCAATGGCGATCTTTTTCATGGTAGACTCCTTATGTGGAAGCGTCAAAAATCGAAAGTCAAAGGTCCAAGGTCGCTACGCTCAGATTGTGGCGCGGACTACAGCCGGGTCAGCCGCCTGGCCTGGAAAGCCTGTACGGCTTCGCGCACCGTTGCGCCCTCCAGTACGTAGGCGGGTATCCCCGCGGATTGGATGAGACCGAAGGCCTTGGGGCCCAACCGGCGGGCGATGACCGCCTCCGCGCCGTGACGCAGTACCAGTTGGGCGGCTTGTACCCCGGCGCCGCCCGGGGCTTCTGCCGCGGGATTGGGTAAAGCCTCAACTTCCAGTGTCTCCGGATTGACGAAAATGAAGGTCTGGCAACGCCCAAAGACGGGACTGGTGGGGGCGTCCAGATCGGTGCCATTGGCGGGAATCACAATTCGCATAATCTCCTCCTCTGCGATGGATGAAGGGGGGGCGCTGGGAGCTTCAGGGAGCTCATCACCCTCTGCCAGCTCACTGTAGAGTGCCAGGAAGTAATCGATGACTTGGCGGGTGTCCTGGAGTTGAGCGATGCAGCAGCGCAGCACTTCCCGCCCGGCCGGGGTGAGGGCGTAGACGCGTCGAGGTGGGCCTTGGGTCTCTTCCTCCTCCCAGGTGGAGGTGACCCAACCCTGGGTCTCCATCTGCCGCAGGGCGCGGTAGACAACGGTGGGTGCCAGGTGTTCCAGGCCGAACTCGGGCAACCGATCCAGCAGGGTGTAGCCGTGAGCCGGGGCCTGTTTGAGCAGAAGCAGTAAAGCCGGATCGAGAAACTGACCCATCCGGCGGCTACATCCGCGTCCTCCACATTGTCGCCAGCGATTACGCATCGTTTACCTCCAGCCCCAGTATAGTATCTACTGGCAAAATGTCAATAGAGGGAACCGGCTTAGGCTGTTCCAAGAGAATAAGCCCTTCGAACTCTGACGTTTTCCCAGGGGCTTATCCGAGATGTGGCGTATTTTAAACCTCGGAACTATCTGATCCGACGAGTGGGGCAGAGACTTTGGTTGCGGGTTTTCGCGGGCCGGCGGGCCTGGGTAGGCACACGCAAACCCACCGGCACTCCTCTGGGTGCCGGTGGGCCGAGCGGCTTCGATGGTGCTTACGCCGGGCGGAGGCCCTTGACGCTTTCGCGCAGCTGGGCGCGCAGCGCGGCGATGCGTGCTTGTGTGGTCGCCATGCGGGCAAAGGTTTCGCGTTTGGCTTCGACGCCGGCTTTCAGAAGGTAGTTCGCCCCCTCCCGCCGGCTCTTGACCGCGCCGGCTTCCACCAGCAGGTCGAGGTGCTCACGGGTCTCCTCGTCCACCTGGACGACCATCAGCTGGGAGAGATCCTGCGCCGTCGTCACAACGGCCTTACCCAGGTTCTCCAACAGCTTCACCGTCTCGTCGAGTGCCGTGCGCCAGGCCTCGCCGCCCGACTTCACGCTCTCTTCCACCGTGGGTGTGGCGTTCGTCTCTTCCGTCATTGCTCAATCTCCTCGGATGTGGGGTGCTCTTCCACTGCGATCATCTGGCGCAGCTGCTCACGGAGCTCGCCGATCTGCTCGGTGATCTCCTCGATCTTCTCGAAAAGGCTCTGGTTGGCGGCGATGCCCTCGTTGATGAGGAAGGCGGCGCTCTCACTGCGGCTCTTCGTCACCTCTGCCTCCACGAGCATATCCAGATGGCGCAGGGCGTCATCGTTGACCCGGACCATGACCACGTTGCCACGGTTCTCCAGGGCGTTGCTCAGGGCCTTGCTGAGGGATTCCATGCTCTTTTCGATGGCACTCTTGAGGCTGGCGCCGGAGGAGGGGCGCGGTTCGTCGGTAGGAGGTGCTTCAGGGGTGACTTCCGGCTCCGCTGCGGGCTCTACGTCTGGGGCGATCTCTTCGACTTCCAAATTCTGCTTGACTTCCTCTTCCATCTTCGGCTCCTTGAGTTTAGTTACGTGATATTTACTTACGTGTAATACTGTAACCTACTTTCGGTATTTTGTCAAGCTGCAGTTCAGGCGGTGTTTCGGCTCCATGAGCGGCCCGGAGAGCGGAGAAGGGCACAAAACATCCCCCCGTCCTCATCGAGGAAGGGGGGATGTGGGCGCCGCTGCTACTTCAGGATTTAGCGCGCCATTCGAGCGCACCCTTACGGGGGCAGGCCTCAATACAGGCGCCGCAGGCGAAACAATCCGCATGTAGCTTGGCATCGGCGTAGAAATCCGCCATCGCCCCCGAGGGACAGGCCCGAACGCAGAGCTGACACTTCTTGCAGAGCTCCCGGTCGACGCGGGGGCGCAGCAGGCTCCCCTGCTCCACGACCCAGCTGACCAGGCCGAAGGGGCAGAGGAGGCGGCACCAAGGTCGGTAGATGAAGAGGCTCGCGCCGAGCAGGGCGACGGAGAAGATGACGATGGGCCACGTGAGGTTGAAGGAGAAGAGTTGAAAGGGATCGATGGCCCCGATCCAATCTAGCCCGGCTGTGAGCAGTCCGCCTATTAGTCCCACGAAGGCGACGATGCGCACGCCGTTCGTCAGCCAAAAGGGCGGCTCCCACTTGGGCATCTTCACTTGATGCAATAGGTCCTGGAGCAGCCCGAGCTGGCAGGCCCAGCCACAGATGGACTTATTGGAGATACCGACTGCGACCAGGAGCAGTGCCAACATGACGGCGACTGGGCCCGCCAGCTGCCGTCGTACCAGCGTGCCGGTCAACAGCGTCCGCAGCGAGGCAACGGGGTTCGGGTTCAGCCCTGCGGGCAGGAGCAGCCCGAAGAGAAAACCGAAGAGGACCACCCCGCCGATGAGGAAAGCCACTCGCACCCGGGCCGTCACCTTGCGGCGGCGGAGCAGGATCGTCGCTGCCACGACAGTCCCTATCCAGAGGGCAAACTTGACCAGGATCAGGGGATTAAGGGTTTGTTGAGGCATGGCTCACGCCTATAGCAACCGGGTGGTCTCGGTGGGGCGCGGCGTCTTAACGACCAGACAGCGGAAGACGGCATCGCTCTCGTTGAGCAATCGGTGCGGGATGCGCGCCGGGCTCTCGACGAGCGTGTCGCGTCCCACGAGCTCCCGTTCACCGCCGATTTCGACCACCCCTTCTCCTTCCAGCACGTAGAAGAAGACATCCACCGGGGTGAGGTGCAATTTGAGCGCCTCGCCGGGTTGCAGCGTCACCATCACCACCTGCGCGTGCTCGGTGCTGAGCAGCTCCCGGGCACTGATTTCGTGGGGATTGGGTAATTCGGCTGCGGTCAATGCATGGACTATATTCATCTGGATCCTCCTGTGGAAAATGGTCTAACGTCAAATGTCGAAGGTCGAAAGTCGTTGCGTGTACGCGTTCAACCTTTTGAAGCTTTAGGGATCGTAAAAACATAGCTTCCCGTTTTTTCGCTCTCAGCCTCCGTCCCCGGGGCGTGGACGCGGGAAGTTGTTAAGTTTTCGGCCCTTAGGTCTGTAA